>Ga0265298_10000500_pt1 | contig 58376 bp, 70 predicted proteins | sample AusTroGonzalo_MG_3_FD_193486 | JGI IMG/M metagenome (GOLD analysis project Ga0265298, IMG submission 193486) | Bovine rumen microbial communities from tropical cattle in Woodstock, Queensland, Australia - Gonzalo_01 | ecosystem: Host-associated > Mammals > Digestive system > Stomach > Rumen ... | reverse complement strand
GATGGAACATCCCACCGCAGAGTGTGGAACCGCTACCGGAGGTAGCCGGCCAACGGCTGCCAATGGCAAGTTCCCGCAAAGAAGCGAAGACAAGAAGCCCAACGCCTTTAGGCGGTGGGTAGTTCACCCGCTCCGACATTGCCGAGCGATGTAACGGAGAAGACAACCCCTTTATGCCGAAGGTTAGCAGATAATGGACGGAATGTGTAGCAGGTGCCACAATAAGACCGCCCGATACAATAACACCTTGGATATGGGGGGCACCATCAAGGTGGTGGCGAACACAGATTGGACTAATTGCCACGAAGAATACGCACACGCCTTTGTGGATTACAACCTGTGCGAAGATTGCCAACGGAAACTCCAAGAATTTATGGGATGTGTAGTTTGATGCTATATCTAATTCATATACCTATTGAAGACCAAAGGAAAACCGATTTTGATTACCAAAATTCACCTTCATAACTTCCAATGCCACAGGAACCTTGAATTGGACTTGGGGCGTTCTACCGTCCTGCAAGGCGGTTCCAACCACGGAAAGACAGCCGTTCTCCGAGCCTTCTATTGGGTGCTTTTCAATGAAGCCCCGCACGACTTTGTGTCCTATTGGGCACAGAAAAAGTTGAAGAAGGGGTTCGCCTTCAAGGATGATGCCTACACCTCCGTTACGGTGGAAGTGGATGGGCACATCATTGAACGCAAGCGTTCCAATGACTTCAACGGCTACATCGTGGATGGCACTACCTACGAAGCACTCCGAACCGATGTGCCCGAAGTGGTAACAAAGATTTTCAACCTTGCGGATGCTTCGGTGCAGAAGCAGTTTGATGTCCCCTTCCTGCTTGCGGAAACTCCGGGCGAAGCCTCCCGCTACTTGAACTCTCTCGCAGGCTTGGAATGCGTGGATGAAATCCTGTCTATCGCCAAGCGAAAAGTAGCCGATACCTCCGACCTTGTGAACGGTGCCAAGGATGCCGTGGATTCGCTCTGCAAGGATGTGAAGTCCTACGGATGGGTAAAGGATGCCGAAGACCTGTACGACAAGGCTAGAGCCGAGCAACCCCGCATTGAAAGACTCTCCCGTATGCGTGATGCCCTCGCCCGCACCATTGCGGACTACAAGGCGATTAAGGACTACCCCGAAATCCCCGAATGGCTTACCAATGGCGACAGGACGGAAGAAATCGGTGACTTGGAACAGAGCCTTGCGACCGTAAAGGGCTATGTGGCGACCTGCAAGACCCTCGCCCGCATCACCCCCGCCCTTGATGGCATCAATGCCCTTGTGGAACCGCAGAAGCCCGAATATGACGAAACGGATGTCGCATCCCTCAAGGATAGCATCAAGTCCTACCGCTCCTCTGTGGCAGATGTCAAGAAGTTTACTGCGGTGGTCGCCTCCATATCCAAGTTGAAGGAACCGAAGCCGAGCAAGTGGGAAGGAAAACTCCGACCGCTTATTCAGTCCATCCGCAACTATGGGGAGTTCTTGGAAACCTTGGATTCTGCGGAATCCACCCTCGCCAAGATTGCCAAGTTGAAGGAACCGAAGCCCTGTGAATGGACAGACAGGGAATTGTCCACCTTGATTCGCTCCCTCCGCAACTACCATTCTGCGGTGATTACCGTCTCGGATTGCAGGGACTACCTTGACGATGCCTACGCATCCCTTGAAGGTGTAGCCTGCCCTGTCTGCGGTCGCCCGCTTTCTAGGGACACCTGCCTTCTGTAAGAAAAATATAACATACTATTTTTAGAATACCTATTGACAATCAGTAGGTATTTTGTTATATTATAGGTGTAAAGAAAAGACAACCACCCCAACCGAGGATAGCCAAATGGAAAAGACCTACACCGAAAAACTCGCAGACCGCTACAACGCTCATTACGCTGCGAAGAAGACCGCCCGCACCGACAGGTTCGTGGTGGTGCCCGTCACTGACGACGGCTTCGGTGGTCGCAGCCCCAGGGTTTCCACTTTCGTGAAAGCCACTCCCAATGGCTGCGAAATCACCCAGGGCGATACCCCGTGTTCCTATGTCATTTCCACCGCCAACGAAATCGTCCGCAACTTGAAGGGTTCTATGGGACTTGACTTCGCCTGCGTGACGGAAGTTGAATTTCACGATATGGTCCTGGAAATGCTCGCCCCTCGCAAGGCTGCTGTGTAAGGGAGGTCCGCACTATGGCAAAGAAGACGATTCTTAAATACGTCACGAACGGAAAGTTGCTCAAGAAGTGGTATATGCACCCGACGAAGCACACCGCTGCGTTCTACGTCCAGGCTTCTTACAATATCTTCAAGATGTGTTGGGAATTTAGTGCCTGGGCTATCCACAAGAACGGGATTACCGAATGCGACCTGGGCGACTGCACCATCAACGGAACGCCTATCAAGGACTTTATTGAACCCTGCCGTATGGACGACAAGGAAACCCTGTTGGACGACGTGAACCATATCGCCTGGGCGGTCACTTCCCAAAGCGATTTCGTCAAGGAAAACCACATTTAACCGAGGATTCTCAAATGAAGATTACACCCGAACTTGCTGAAATCACTAACAAGATTGTCGCTCCGTTTTGCGACGTGAACAAGCCCATTATCCTGTTCGTCGCAGACCTTATGAAGACGATGGGGTGGAAGCCCGAACGTTGGACCGAACAGACCGAAGTGGGCGAACTCACCCATTGGAACTTCTACTTCACTAGAAGCCCCATCCTTCTGCTTCACGTCGGCAACGGCAACCGCCACGCCACCGTCACCCTGGAAGGCTACAACTATGCCTACCAGGTCAAGTTGGTCACGGACGCTATGGCAAGTGTGGGTCTGTTTGAGTAGGGATGCGGGACCTATGGAGTGTTACGCACTTTATTCAACGGAAGGCAACCTGTGGGTTGAAACCTATGAGGGTGAATTACGCTTTACGGGTTCTACCCGTGAAGCGTTGGTATTCAGCGGTGAAGAAGACGCACAGTCGGTAGCCGACCGAATCCAAGAGGAATACGGGGTCAGCGTTGAACCCAGGGAAATTTGATAGAAGGAAATCATTATGCGATATTACACCTATGTCCTTATTGAACGTCACTATTATGCAGCCACAAAGAAAAGACCTGCGGGTTGCAAGAAAATCAGCAGCACGATAGAATGTATTGCTGAAAACCAGGCTAAACTGTTTGAAAAGATTTTCCAAAGCCACGACGTTGAAAAGGTGGAATCAATCACAATCATTAACGTGGAGGACGCATAGCCTATGGCATTACCGAAAGATTTTGCAGAAGCCCTGGACACGCACCTGGAACTTGCAGGCAAACTGCTAGACCAGGCATCCGTGTTTAAGGAACGGATTGACGACCTGGAACGCCAACAGGAAAAGGTCAACTTTGAACACAAGATGGGTAAGTTCGCTGTCCGTGACCGTTACGCCAACGCTATGTTTTGTCTGTCGCAGTCGCAGAACAGCAACGAATTTGTTAAGAACCTTCGCCACACCATTAACGGAATACCCGTTCCCAATGACCACAAGGCGATGTGCGTTGTGCATACGCCTATGGAATGGTGTGTCATTTGGCATCGGGTCTATCTAAAGGTCCACAAATACCTTAAAACGATTCGCCTGCAATACCATTACGGGCGTAACCCCGCCCAAATCACGACAAGCCGTCAGCCCACAATCGTTGTAAACAAGGACTAGCCTATGTTCGGAGTTTGGCATAAATTCAAGGACGTTCGCCCTGGTGAGTTGGACCCGAAACCGCTATCCTACCTGGTAATCCTGGAAGGATGTTCGGAACCCTGCACGGGCTACTACGATTTCTTCACGAAACGTTTCAGCGTGTTCGCACCGCACATCGGGAAGTGCATACAGGTTCCCGTGGTATGGTGGTTCGCTGTCCCGTATCACGACTAAAATTTGTATTTTTATTAAAAGGATTTTGCTATGCTCATTACAAAGAAAGAATCCAAGCAGTTACGCTACTTCGCCCGTGCCAACTACAAGGCAGACGTGAAGGGCACCACCTCCGAAGATGGAAGCAAGGTGAAGCACAGGGATTTCCCCGTCTTCGGGCTTTCCTACGACGAAAAGAAGGCAGACAAGGGTATGGTGGAACTCACCAATATCCAGGTCCTCTACAAGCCGTTTACGGGCACCACGTTTGCAGAACTTATGGAAGCCCTCAATGAAGTCCTTGGCTCCGATGACGTGGGCGAAAAGGTTGAAGCGGTGGAGCAGCATTACGAACCTTGCCTGCTCTACGGTCCCGACTGCACCCAGGAACCCTTACCGCCAGGTCCCCCGATTGTGCAGCCGATAGCCAAACCGCAGGAAGAACCCGAACACCTGTTTGGTCCAATGTCGCATCGTGGCGTGGTCGGGGATGCCCTGCAATTCTTTAAGGATGTCAAGTGGGTGGACAGACCGAAGGCTACGGAAGAACCCGAAAAGAAGACCATAGTGGTTACAGGTGCCGTAGTCCCCGAAACCCACGACAGTGGCAGGGATTATTCGGGGCTTTCCGAAGAAGCGATAGCCGAAGCACACAAGTCTGTAGTCGGTGAAGACATCGGCACTATGAAACCGAGCGTTGAAGTCGCTATGGAAGAAGCCTTGGAAGACATCGCCAAGCAAGAACCGCCCCCGCTTGAGGAACCGCAGGAACTCCCTGTGGTTGAAAAGGTGGAAGAAGCCAAGAAGACTGCCGAAGAAACAGGCGAGCCTGTCGTTACCGCAGTGCAGAAGCCGAAGAAGACCCGTGCGGAACTCTATGACCTCCAAATCAAGTGTGCCACGATGAAACTTGCGACTTCCTACAAGGAACCGCCCGACACCGATATTGGATGGCTTATGAAGAAATACCCCGATGCGGTTGAGAAGTTGAATGCCCTGTATGCTGCGGATGGCATCAAGACATACACCATCACCGAGGAAGCCATCAAGAAAGCCTACCCCGATGAATATGCGGTCTTGTGTCCGTAAAAATGAAAAATTTTACAAATACCTATTGACAATCAGTAGGTATTTTGTTATATTTAGGGTAGGAAATAACCACTACCTTAACCGAGGATATGACAATGGCTACAAAATACTTCGTTAGGATTCGCTGCAAGAGCACGAACAAGAGCACCACCATTCCCAGAACATTCCCTTCTATGCGTAAGGCACAAGTCCACGCCGACAAGTGGAATGCTGTTCCAGACACCATCGCTGAAGTCATTAAAGAAGTCTAACCGAGGACTAATTATGAGCGACAATACCTACGAAAAAGACTATATGGGTGTAATCACTTGGGGTCGTCTGCAATGCGGTGCTCCGCAGCCGATGTTCGGCTCCGAAATCAAGACCGACTCGCCCGTGTATATCCGCATCAGTGAACTACCCACGCCCTAAAGGGCGCGGGCTTGCGACCGCTCTTTTGTCAAGTGCCTTATGGATGACAAGGCTATGGAATTACCGCCTATCCCTGTGGAGGAGAAGTAATGCGATTCACCTATCTGTCTTACAAGCGATTTCTTTCTTGGTATGAGGAACGCAAGCAGGACGGTGCGTGGTATTCCTGCGAGGCTATGCAACTTGCGGACATCCATAGAGCGATGCGTAAGAAATGGTTTTTCAAGAATCGCTATTGGGACGCTAATTTTGAGGAGCGTGCAAGGGCAATCGTCAATAATGTTTCACTCCGAATCCAAATAATCAAGGAAAAGACTATGGAAGAAATCAATTTTAAGAAAATGGGGCTAGACCGCTACGAAGTTCTGTGTGCCCTGTACAATAATTCCAAACCTCTCGGTCTCGGAATACTACATTTTACCCCGGGCACGCTCCCGCTTGAGGAAGCCCACGAAATGCTTGACGGTTCCGACTATGCGGATTATGTCAAGGGTCGTGTCATCAAGGTCAAGTTGCCCGCAGATGCAGAATCCTTTAGCCCCCGCCTGTATGACAGGGACAATGGCGAAGGTACTGCTCTCCGAGCCTTGCGGGAATACGCAAAACAGAAGGAAGGTAAATAATGGCTTTTGAAAAAAGAGATTGGAAGGAATTTCGTGAAACAGGTCTGTTCCACTTTGTAAACTCTTTTCTGCACATCTTCGGGTGGGCTATCGTGGTAGATGTAGAAGATGACGGAACCGTATCATCGGTCTATCCTGCCCGAACAGACTTCCGTGGATTCTCCGAAGAATCCAACGACAAGGCATACGCACGCGTGACCGAATTTATGAAGAAGGAATTTGGCATCCCTGTTGAATCCAAGAATGAATCGGTGAAGTCTAAGAAGTTCAAGGGCAAGAAGTGAAACTCCATTTCAAGAAACACGATTGGGATGACAACTGATAACAGCCTTTCTACCAATAATTACCAAGTATAACCAGTTTCTATATGTATTTTCTTGCAATAACACCTTGATTTTGAATAAAAATAAATGTAGATTGTTATAAACTTTAAGCGATATGCAAGTATGTGAGAGTCCTTGCATAGACAATAGAACGGACTTTGAATGCCCGATGGATGCCGACTCTCACAATAGGTGTTCATCGGGCATTTGCTATATAGGCTATGGAACAGCACTGCGGAAGAAAGATATGCTTGAAGCCGAGCAAGGCACAGGTACGGACTATGTACCGTATGTGTGCCGTCTCCCGCCGTGCGTATAATTGGAAGTTAGCCGAGCAAAACAAGGCTTATGAACTAGCCAAGCAGAACACACCCGAAGGCGAGAAGGTCAAGTGCAAGTTTGGCACTCCGATTGATTGGCATAAGGAATGGTGCCGTTTCAAGAAGGAGCCACAGAACAGGTGGATGACCGAAGTAAGCAAATTCTGCGGTCAGGAAGCCTTGATTGATTTAGCGTCTGCGTGGAAGCGGTTCTTCAAGGGACTTGCAAAGCATCCTAGATTCCACAAATACAATCAAGACAATTCATTCCGTTGTAGTGGTGGTGTCTTCATTGGTCGTGATTTCGTGCAACTTCCTACTCTCGGAAGAGTTAAACTCCGTGAGAAGGACTACATCAAGATACCGAAGAACTCCGAGAAGATACCCCTGTCTATGGCTACCGTATCGGTGGATGCAACGGGCAAGTGGTTTGTTTCCTTTGCCTATGTGACAGATGTTGTGCCTCTGTATGAGAACATAACTTCCATAGAAGAACAGGATGTAATCGGTGTTGATTTCGGAGTTAAGGACTTGGCTATCACGAGCGACGGCTTTGTGTATGTCAACCCGAAAGCGTATAAGAAAGCGAAAGCAAGATTACGCAGATGCCAACGGGCATTGAGTAGAAAGAAGAAGCACTCCAAGAACAGGGAGAAGTGCAGGAAACTGCTCGCCAAGATACACAGAAGGATTACGAATATCCGCATAAACGCAGCACACCAGTTCACTTCGGACATCACGAAGAACGCAAAGCCCAAGGCTATAGTCATTGAGGACTTGAAACCCAAGAATATGTCCAAGAATCATAAGTTGGCTTCGGCTATCCTTGATGCCAACTTCGGAAGAATGCGTCAATTCTTGGAATACAAGTGTGCTTGGCTAGGAATACTGCTGTTCTTCGCCCCGCAGTTCTACGCAAGCAGTAGATACTGCTCACACTGCGGACAATACTACAATGCAGATTTAAGTTTGGATGACCGTGAATGGGTATGCCCGATATGCGGTCATAAACACGACAGAGATTACAATGCAGCCAAGAACCTCCAGTTCTATGGCTTGTGGCTACTGAATCTAGTAGTCCCGACTAATGACAATGCGGTGAGATACACCGTAAGTGGAGAAGTTCCCACGAATGCTTGCCCCCACGGTGACATACAATGTGTCACCTATCGGGAAGGTATGGTTTATACCAGCCCCAAAGACATGAGGTTGCAGTTCTTTGAAACACAAGAGCAGTGCATGGCGATGAAGCAAGAAATCACCAATACATATTTAATTGGTAGAAATGTGTAGAAATGATTTATCGGAAAGCGTTCTACTACCTTCTCCCGAACCATAGATGCACTCAAACTTGAAGCGGAGAAGCACCCCGACTACACCTTGCAGCAACTATTACTTGATGTTCCTACCCATTATAGCAATATGGCATCTGCGGAACAGGCAATCAAGCGATATGCCAAGTCGGGAATTATTGAAAAGTTTTGGCAGGACAAGCCCAAGGGGGCATAACGTAAAAATCTGTATATTTAATCCATAGTCTTGACAACTATGATAGCATAGTGTATATTTAGGGTATGAAGACGGTTAAACTGCAAATATCTAACAATCCCGATGTGCTAACCGATATGCGTATCTTTAGCAGTATGGGGCATATTGCATTCAACCGCTTTCAAGACGGGTATTCCGAGAAACAGATTACGGAATACTTGAATGCCAGGTTTGATGTTAATTGTTGGGTAGTTCGTTCTGCTATCAAGGAAGCCCACGCTCTGTTTGATGTTCAAGGGCAGAGACATATCGTGTTTGGAGGCAAGTGGAACTTAAAGCAGTATCTTAAAGGCTTGATTACGAAAGAACAATTCAAGCAGAATCGCTTGATGCCCTTGTGCAGTATTGGGGAATATCAGTTTAAGGGTAATCGTCTTGTAGATTTTGACTTACTGAACAATCGTGTAATCTATAAGCCTTCTCGTGGTGTCTGTATGGAAATCCAATTCTGCCCTGTCAAGAAAAAGTTGGCACACGAACTATCGGTAGTTCAAGAACTCGCAAACCAAAAGAAAATGCCCGTAACAGTCAAGTTCACGGACAAGCACCTGTATCTTACCTATGATGAAATCCTTATCTACAATGAAGTCTATAAGGGCTTGAAGTCTAATAGAGTTCTAGGTATAGATATGAACCCCAACTACATTGGGGTGTCCGTTATTGAGTTTGACAAGGATGACGAATTTAAAGTTCTGCACAAAGAGGTGTATGACTTAACCGCACTCACTAAACCTAGTGGTGAATCTTCACAGCACAAGAAATCCAAGTATTTTACGAACAAGTTGAAGCACGAAACACTTGCTATCGCACATAAGATTAACAAACTTGTAGATTATTGGAAGTGCAGTAAACTCGCTGTTGAAGACCTGTCTATTAAACCTAATGACCAAAAGAAGGGCAAGGCTTTTAACCGCCTGTGCAACAACAAGTGGGAACGCCAACTCTTTGTGAACAAGTTGAAGATGCTCGCAGGCATACATCGTTATGAGTTGGTTGAGGTCAATCCCACTTATTCATCTATCGTGGGGAATTTTGCTTATGGTAATGAGCATACCCCCGATATGGTAGCATCCGCTATTGAGATAGCACGTAGAGCATACAAGAAGTTTGAGAAGGGGTGGTTCTACCCCAAGTTTAACGTTGAACGAACAGACGAGCGATGGAAGCAAACGCTGTCGGGAGTGAAGACTTGGAAGGACTTATTCCTTAAAGTTAAAGAAGCGGGACTCAAATACCGTTTCCTGCTATCCGACTATATCGGAAATGCAGTCTTTAGTAAAACCTATAACAAGCAAAAGTGGATATATCACGTTTTTGTGTAGGGGGTTATATATTTGATTGATGAAGACTTGATGAAGGAATGGGTGGACAATTACGAAAGACTCAAGGCAGAATTGCCCCAAATCCAAGAGCGGTTCGGTATCACCATCCCGCAGGTGATTGAAGCCGTCTACAAGAAGACCAAGTGTATGTCGGATGTGTTCAAGGAACTTGCCGTTACCCGACAGGCAGACGGCAACATCGTCCCTGTCATTATGGGCTACATAATGGCAGACACCCTCACCCATTTGGTGATGTCGGCTATGACCACCTGTGCCCTTACCAACCAAGCCCCGCACACGATGGCACAGGCAATATCTACAATACTTTACAATGAAGTCGCTGCCCCGCTTGCGATGACCCAATGGGAGAATGTCCAAAAAGACCTAATGGACGACTTCCTAGCCGAAGAATCCAAGTTGTAATCGGGCAGGAATAATGTATATTTAGGGTATGGCTGTAGATAAACCGTCCATATCTAGTTCCCATAAATTGTGGGCGAACATTACTCGGTGGGGCAGGAATGTTCCCGCCTATATCGTCATTCATTACACATCGGGCTTTTCGCAGAATAGCGACAACGCTGCGGGTATGCTCGCAGCGTATAAGTCGTATGTAGAGAGGGGTTCCAATGCCCATTATCTTGTCGGCAAGTCCGCTATTTGGGAAATGGTGAATCCCAAGACCCATTTCTGCACCTATAGTTGTGGTTCCCGTGTGGGAAAGAAGAATGCTTGTGTGGTGCCCGGTTGGGGTCCCGATACTTACAAGGGTCCACTTTCTATGAGTCACGCAGGTGTGGCGGGGCACGCAAATACCATCAATGTGGAAATCTGTTCCTGCAAGGTCGGGCGAAAAAGATGCGACCCGATGGATGACGGATGGTATTTCAATGACGAGACCTACTTCAATGCCGTCAAGTTGGTCGCTTGGCTCTGCGATGAATTTGGAATCAAGGTGAGCAACATCATTATGCACAACCAAATCACAGGCAAACTTTGTCCTGCGATGTGGTGTAACAAGGCGGGGGCAGAAGCGGGCTTTGAGGCATTCAAGCAGAATGTCGCTATGATTTTGAACGAAGTTGAGGAGGACACCCCTGTGACTTCTCCGAGTCCCGCTCCCGAAGGCGGTGTGGTGAATGTCGCTGCGGATTCCTACTTCTATAGCAGACCCGATGTAAATGCCCCGATTGTCGGGAATGCAAGAGAAAGCACCACCTTGCCCTATACGGTCGCAAAGAACGGATTTTATTACACAGACAGCGGATGGGTTCAATCCACTTAAACTACCGAGGTATGTAAATGGTTACGCTCAAGAATCTAGCCGACAACTATTCAAAGGTGTTCTCCCCGAAGGTGACACCGAAGGTCCGTCACAGTTCCGCAAAGCACAACGGACATTATGTTCTGTTGAAGGGCACGGCTACAGGCTCCAATGGTGAAATGTACCTTATGGAACTTGAACTTAAAAAGGATGAAGTGGGCAAGGTTAGTTACACTAGCCCTGTGTCCTACATCACCTGCACCTGCCCAGCATTCCAATACTATGTGCAAGACCCGCTCGCCAAGGTCGGCTCTACCTACCCGGGCACAGGTCACGTAAACAAGCGAATCAATAACCCGAAGCAGGTTGCTGCCCCTTGCAAGCACCTGCTCGCCTACATCAACTACCTTATGTCCAAGGGCGTGTTGAACCGAGTCAATATGTCTGCCCCTGCACTCCCACCTAATACAGAAAATAAATAAGTTATGGACATTTTTGCAAAAATCGGTTCCTTGCTTGATGAAAAGCCCTCCGAGTCCATTATGGACGACAATGTGGCTATTGCTGCGGATAACAACAACCCGTATTTGTCTACTGTTGTCTTGGGTGCCCGCAATGCGTATGATACATTGCACGCACTTATGGCCCCGCTCATTAAGGGTAAGAAGTCGTCGTTGAAACAAATTGACAAGTGGTTAGATAACTGGGTCAGACGCTTAGAAAGTATTGAGAAAATGTATAAAGAACTGCTGGCCAAGCTGAATGACTTGGGTGCAGATTTCACGGGGACTTTTAATATTGAATTTGCTAAGGAAGCATGGGAAATCGTGCAGGACACTCCTATCCTCCGCAGATATATGGGAGAGGCTAATTATTGGCTCCTCTATGATACCGTAGGGCTTCTCGCCACGCAGTCTGGCAGTCTGTCGGGGGACTTGCTTGCAGGGGTTAAATCTGCAATTAAGCAGGCTATCCTAGCCTTAATTTCTATGACCGACGGTCTACTATGCCTTGAATCCTATCTCGGTATGATTCAGCAATACTGGGGGGCACTGTACCTTAAAATAACTCCTTTACCCCTCTTGGATAGTATCGTCCCGAATGTGACTTGTGCATATTGGTATAAGCCCGCTATTTCTTCACAGAGCAACGGCACTACGGCTGCGATAACTTTGCGGAACGACCCACCAGGACATGGGTTCACTCCGATTCCCCTGCCCGTGCCGAATCCTACGATGTATGTGAAAGACCCTACCTATATCGGGAAGATTGACTATCAAAACCCCGACACATGGTACCTTGATGGGGCTCCATATTACCTGCCTAATACGATGAACCTGCTTGAACGGGCTTTGCAGTATTGGGGTAGCTCCTATACAAACGAATTTTTGCCTGCTGTAAACAATATCTATCCGAGACGGGAATACGGAGAAGGTGGAGCTCATCCGCTTCGGGCGGGCCATACCTTCGCCCAGCTTGATACTTCAAAGATGTCCATTAGTGGCACTAATGTTGCCACGAAAGTAGATAATGAGTCAACTGTAGACGAAATATTTTCTGAAGTATTTACTAAAGATATTTTACGGTATATGACTTCCGACACATGGACTGTAGAAGGTATTACTTATTACGGATGGCAAAAGGCATATGAATTAGCCTATAATCTCATTGCAGAATTTATCCTTAGCGGATTCTCTGCATATGGTGAGAAGCCATCTACAATTACTAGGTTTTTTGCGTTGCAACAAGGGGACCCTACAGGTGCTGTATATCCACAGTTTAGTACGTGGTACGCATCCAATGTAAATTTTAAAAAAGCACTTATCCACATGAACATGTCCTGGAAAATGATGGTTAATACGTATGGTGCAAAAGTTGGCATCCCTGTCGGTGATAGCAGATATCATACTTTTTTTGATGCTATAATGAAAGCTTTTGTGGATGCAGGCCATACCGTAGGGGGTTATAAAGGAAGTCTAGAAACATCTGAAACCTTTATGGTCAGCCCGTCCTTCTGTCCTGTAACGGCATTTCGTTCCGAAGAAGAAAACATGAAAGCGGGTGTCCCGTTTATTGCATATAAAGTGGACACTACCGACAATCGAATAACCTATATATCTTCCGGGCAAGACACTACTGCGGAAGGTGACGCAGTTAACGTAACTTATAATGTTAAAAATATAGCGTTTGTAATGGGTCCATCGGAAGATATAGAAAATGATATGTTTACTGTGAGAACTTCTGTATTTTCCATTGTGGCAGATTCTATATTAGCCGCTATGACAAACGTAGCTACGGGTCTGCATAAGGCTACCCCTTCGATTAAATATACGCAAGTGGGACTCCCCTATATTATAGGTTATAGCGGAGGAAACGCGGTTAATTCGGATGCTATGGTTACAACGCAATATTACGAGCATGATAGTACACATATGGCATCTGTTCCTTTAGGAATCCTGCCCGAAGCTCTATATATGCACAGGTCCGCTATTGATAATATCCCCAAATTTATAGACAAAGAAAAGACACAATTTTATCTTGGAAATATCTTTTTCCCGGATGGCAAAGTCCCCACATCCCTGGACGAAGCAAAGACTCCCGAAACCTTCGTGACTCACTATCTGTCATTCTATAAATCTGCTAAGAGTGCTAACCAAGAACTAGCGGACATTGTGGGTTACTCCATTGACCACGGTAGGGAAACGAAGTTCCCGTGCTTCGGCGTTTACGGTGAACTCTTGTCTATGCAGTCTTGGCATTACACTGAAATGCCTTACTTGGAATTTTCTTCTAAGTACGCCAAGGTAAAGTCGGGTTCCAACTTGTATTACGAATTGAGCAATCCAGAACATATCATTTTCTACCACTCGTCATATGTATCGCAGACCCGACAGATGCAGATGGCGGTCATACACGAATATCTTGAAAGTACTGTGAAGTCCTATGGGGCTAACGACAAGTACACCTTCTATGTGTTCCCGACCGAGAGCATATCGGTGTCTAAGTTGTCTAGCAGTCCGAGCCTCGGCTCTTTCCTGTCTGTGGATGCCACAAGTCCGAGCGGGGATGCTTACCATTATATTACACTGCGTAATCCGATTCCGAAATGTGCCAAGTATGTAGACTCTGAAAAATGGTCTATTATGGATATCATACATGAGCTTTATCTGTTGGCTACCAACCTTGCGGGACTCTGCGGGGATAATGGTGAACGTCTGAAGTCCTTACAGGATGACCTGTCCGAATTTCATATTTCAACCCCGCAGTTCATTGGGCAGTTACCCGAAAATAACGGGCAATACTCTCCGTTCCGATTTGAGATTTTCAAGGACTACTCTGACAAAATTGAAAAATTGGTCAATTCCATTTATAATTTCCGTGCCGAGATTGTCGCTGCGACAGAGGCTTGGTAGGATTTTAGTTATCTTTAAGAGAAAAGAGGTTTCCGTATGCAGAATAATCCGAACCAAGAAATCCATACCGACTACCGTGCAGACGACGTTTTTAAGCCTATTAACGCAAATCAGTTAGCGCGGGCGGTGCATTACGACTTTGTAATTACACAGGAAATGTTTGACAACTACATAGAAAAGAACCCAGGCGAGACAGACGTGGATATTGGTGTATTGCTGTGTAGTGATTACGCGGGAACTGTGCAACCTGTTACCACGCTGGCCAAAGCTCCTGTCAGTATTTATATTGCTGCCAATACTTCGGGATATACATTGGATTTTACGGGGGCATTAATAGCAAGTGTTATAGATTGCTCGGATTTTAAACCTAACGGGAACTGGAGTAGTACACTTACAAAAGATATGGTTAGCGTGTACTCGTCCTACTCATATAAGATAAGTCATTTGGCAGGTGGGTTCAATTTATGGACTACACCTACCGCGTATGTATATACGGATGGTAGTAATGCGTGGGCGGGTATATGTAAGATAGGTACATATAATCTAACTACTGCAACAAATATAATCAGACCCGACGATTTTCAGCTTGTTATTCAAGGTGTCAATTTAGGCACGGAATCGTTTACGTATAATTTCAGCGATACGGCTCCATACGAGTACGCAAATACTGCTCGTCCATCTATAGTATATGCTGATTGGATGAATGGGGGAGGTGTAACTTCTGATTATATAGTTTACGGACGGGACACGACCACGCCTACTACTTTAAAAAATGGGTTGTACGCACAGTTGCATGAATCTCTCACAGTGTATAATACAAAACCGGTACTCATCGTAGCACATAATCGTGTATCTGCATATTATGCCTTATGCGAATGGGGAGAGACTTATTTTAAGTTCTCCAGCGTAGACGGTGGCACTACTGTAACTGTCTATAAAACAGGTTACGTTGAATGGGAGGATATTCAAGCTAGCAGTAACGGTAGCAGTGGTAAGGTTGTATTGGCTGATTTTGCCATTAATGGAATACCTCTAGTATTTATAAATGGCACAGCGAATAAGTATGCTTCGTCAGTAACTTATAGTAGTCCTAGTGGGGGTAGCTGGGATTGGTCAAAGGTAACAGTATCTCGAAATGGCCTCCCGTTTAAGACTATAAAGGAAGACTGTCCCGAATCTAGGAGCACATATTTAACTTGGTATAATAGCGTAAATACCGAGGCATTTAAATTTAAGGGTGCTACGCAGCTTGATTATTATAGGTGGGGGGCTATATTTGCCCCGATTAATACAGATATCAAATGGACAACCGAATTTTCAGACAACCTATGCAAATGGTGGACTGCTCATAAAGAGTTATACATAGATGCTGATGACCTTGTTGAAGGGGTCGTATATACTATATGTGTCCATGTCATGCAGCTAGCTATGGGGACTGAGACCCCCGCACACGGTAGTTTGTCACATCAGCTATTTGAACAGGATTTATCCCTGTCTTATAGTGACACCCTCGTTTATTTTGTAAAGAATAATACGTATATAGACCCTTTATACTGGGGGAATGACAGTATGGACACGGCGGGTAATAATCATTCAAACGTAATATGTAACTATACTAAGCAAACTCCCGCCTACAGCATGTCGACCACTCCGAAGGGCCTAGAATTGGCCGAAATAGGACGTGCCGAATTGGTGTTTGTAAAGTTAAACGGTAATGTGTACGTGATGAAATACTAGCCTATGATTTACAGAGTAGTTATATCTCATAATCAAGCAGATTCCATCTGTAAGTTTCCGGGGGGTCCGTCTACTGTGTTTGTATTTGACGCCCCTACGGAAAAAGATATTTCCGAATGTATAAGCCACAGGTGTAATTATATAATTATGCCTGTGGCGGGCAACAGGGGGGCTAACAGAAACGCAGGCTTATACAAGATTCTTAACACCTTCAATCCGAACTTCAACGATTATGTTGAGTTCTTTGACGGTGACAGGTTCCCGACCACATACAACCCCGAAAAGGTCACTAGCCTAATGGAAGAACATCACATCCAATGTATGCTCTATTCCTGCGGGAACGATGCTAGGCATCAAAAAATCTATGTGCCCTTGGAAGGTGCCACCATCGTGGACACAGGGACTCTGTGCAACCCCTTCTATTCCTGTGGATTCATTATGCGGGTGTCCGCTATCCTTGAGGTGATGTCTTTCACTAATGGCTCTTTCTTTGAGCCAAGATTCACTAGATGGGGTAGCGAAGACCAATACCTTGGGCTAGTCTGCGATTATCTGCGACAGAGGGTAGCCATTACCTGCGAGACCCTGTTGAACGGCAAGGTCGGGGGCGATTCCGACCAACATCAAGACTACAGGGAATCCTTGCAGACCTACATTGACCTAATCCGAGAACACAACTTCCCTATCCGTAATGAGCCGAGAGACTTTGAAATAGTGTAAACAAAATTTAACCTATTATATTTAAGAATACCTATTGACACCCGATAGGTATTTTGTTATATTAGGGGCATAACAGACAACCACTCACAGGAGATAACCGCTATGCCTACTCTCGTCAAGACCGAAAATTCCTTCATCCCCGAACTCGTCCCGCAGGGCTTCAATTCTTGGAATGCCTACTACCGCCACAAGGAGCGTATGGAGAAGATTAAGTATTGGGCACAGGGTTTCCTTGGTGCTTTTGTTCTGCTCGCTGCCTACGCCCTCAATGGTTACATTGATATGATGATGTAAGGAGGAACCTACTATGACCCGTGAAGAAATCAAGAACAAACTTTATTATGTGGCAGACACCATTAAGATGAATGCCGACAAGTTCGCCCGTGGCGAAGCCCTTGAAAACGATGACTGGCTGAAAGCAGCAAGGGAATTTACTTCCTGTATGAACTATCTCCTACAGACTCACCGAGACTTTGATGAAGTCCGCAAGGAAGAAGAAAAGTTTGAAAAGCCCGATGCAGAACCTCGCAAGCAGGTTATCGGGGCAGTCCCTTTAGACCATAACGGTCGCAAGTTCTCCGAAGACGCAATTAAGCAATTTAACCTTGCGAAGAACCGCCCTGTAACCCTCGGCTTCCCCGACCCGCAAGATTGGCAGGCAAGGGGAATCCGCACCGCAGGTGAAATCCGTGAAGTGTCCAAGTTACAGGATGGATATACCGCTACCGTCTGCATTGACGAAAATCTTGTAGCGGGCAGGAAAGTTATGGAAGCGATGAAGGACGGATTCGCACCTTTGTTTACCCTGTGTGGAGAAAACAAGAAAGACGAAAAGGGAGCCGATGTGTTCCAATATACCCACGTCGCAGTGAGTTTCCCCAACAGTTGCCCGAAAGCCTTGGACGATTAACCAAAAGGAGAATGCCCAATGAAATGCAAATACAATCCTGTAGATGATTCGGGAATCGCCTACGCCATTGAGGGTCTTAACGCATTGAAAGACCCCAAGAAGTTCATCAAGGAATCTGCCATCAAACTCGCCAATGTGCTTAACAAGGCATACAATGATGGCGTGTCAAGCGATGGGATTCTTTTGGCTCATTGTGCCCAAAACATCATCAGCCGAGCGGAGCGGGATGGCTTTACCGCAGATGACCTGCTCACAGAATACGCCCTTCACATTACCCGCATTCAGCAGGACCCGCTCAACAAAGCCGACTAACCCTACCTAACCCTAAAAACCGAGGACATTATGGTATATCTCTATGGGGCATCGTTTGACCCCATTACCAAAGCACATACCGATATTATCTATTGGGTGCTTACATCTGTTATGAGCAAAGACGACACCTTGCAGGTCTTGGTGTCCAACAACGACTCCAAGAAGTGCAAGACTCCTGCGGACATCCGCTACGATATGGTGACGCAACTTGTTCAAGAAGGTCCGAATGTCTCTGTCCGTATGCAGGAACAGAGAACCTTGGCGTACATCAAGGAAAACATTTCGCCTTTTGAACCCGTCACGGTCGTGGTCGGTGAAGACCAAATGGAATCCATCCTCCGAGGCGAATGGATGAATGTGGATGAACTTACCAAGCGATGCAAGTTCCTTGTAGTCACCCGCAACATCTTCGGGACTCCGAAGAAGTCCTACCCCGAAAATGTGACCGTGGCTACGGTGCAGGGCACACAGGGCATTTCGTCTAGTTTTGTCCGAGACACCTTCTACAGGAATCCGCTCACTCCGTATCAAGGTGCCCTCGTTAATTGCATTGATGTCCGAACCTATCGTTTCATCAAGAAGTTCGGGTTGTACCATCAAAATTCCGAAACCTACCCCGAAGAATTTGCCACCTTCCTCAATGACTACGAAGGTAAGAAATTCAAGAACGCCATCCGCAGGATAATGGCGATACTCAAGGAAAAGAAGCATTGCGATGATGTCGCAGTGACCCAAGTTCTTGATGCTGCGGAGAGAGCCTATGGTGAACCGAGTGTGACTACGGACATCATCGCCCACACCGAAGATTGCGACAGCATCCTGCTTATTCGCAGAAAGAAAGACCCCTATAAGAACTATTGGGCTTTGCCCGGTGGTTTCTTTGAGCCGACCGATGAAGACTTGTGCTATGGGGCTGCTCGTGAACTCCGAGAAGAAACCACCCTTGCCCTCAATGCACAGAACTTCAAGCAGGTCAAGGCTTATGGGCACAACTTTGACCCCCGAATGAAGGTTGTGGATGTCGCATTCTCTGTGCGTGTCCCGCCTGCCCTGCGAGAATCTATCAAAGGCTCCGATGACGCAGCCGAAGCCCGATGGTTTAAACTTGATAGCCTGCCGATGCTCGCCTTCCATCATCAGCAGATTATTGAAGATTGGAAGAAGACTTTAACACACTAAAACCGAGGTAAAAAACAATGACCGAACAAGTCAAGGAAACCGAACCCTACATCATAAACTACTTAACCGATACTGACTTCTATAAGTTCAGTATGACGCAAATGTACCTCCACAAGTGCCCGAACGAACGAGCCAAGTGGAAGTTCAAGTTGCGAACAAAGGATGTCCATTTGGGCTATCTTGAAGATGCCCTCAATCGTGAGATTGACCACCTCTGCACCCTGCGATTCCAGCCGTTTGAACTGGAATACCTCTCCAAGATTTACTTTATGAAGCCCGACTACATTGAATGGTTGGAAGACTTCAAGTTGAAGCGAAAGTACATCCACGTCCGCAGAGTCGGTGAAGACCTTGAAATTGAAGCCGAAGGTCCGCAGTTGAAGGTGACTTGGTTTGAAATCTACATCCTTGAAATCATCCAAGAACTCTACTTCCGTCAATTTGAAGTGGATTGGGACAAGGCTGCGGAAAACTTGAAGATTACCGTGGACAAGTTCAATAAGGCGATTGATGAAGGCTTGCACTTCACCCTCGCAGACTTCGGGGCACGCCGTAGACATTCCTTCAAGTGGCAGGATTACGCCATCAAGTATATGGCAGAAAATTGCAAGTGCTTTGTCGGCACAAGCAATGTGTATTTTGCCTGCAAGTACGGCATCAAGCCCATCGGAACTTTCGCACACGAAACCTACGCCCTCTATCAAGGTATGGCAGATGTTCCTGTCGCCAAGGCACAGGTTAAGGTCTTTGACGATTGGACCCGTGAATATCGTGGCGACCTCGGAATTGCCCTCTCGGACAATTTCGGCTTCCTCGCCTTCCTGCGTGACTTTGACAAGTTCTATGCCAAGTTGTTTGATGGTGCCCGCCACGACAGCGGTAGCCCGATTGTTTGGGGTGAAATGCTCATTAAGCACTATCAAAAGTTGGGCATTGACCCGATGACCAAGACAGGATGTTGGAGTGATTCCCTCAATGCGGACAAGGCTATTGACATCGCCCGCCACTTCAATAACCGCATCAAGATTAGCTTCGGCATCGGCACCTTCTTGATGGCTAACCAAATCACCGACACCGCAGGCAAGAAGCCTTTGTCTATGGTGATGAAGGTGGTAGAAGCCAACGGCAAGCCTGTCGTCAAACTCTCCGACTGCCCCGAAAAGGTTATGTGCGAAGACAAGGAATACATTAACTATGTCAAGCGTGTGTACAACTACCTCCCGCTTGACGAATACAAGGGCACGATGTAATTCACCTACAAACAAAGGAAAACCGAACAATGATTGAACAGATTCCGAATAACGAAAAGACCCTGTTGGGTTTGATTGATGTGCAGCCCGACTTCATCACAGGGGCACTCCCGAACCCCGAAGCACAGAAGGCGATGGACAAGGTGCGAGCCGTCGTGAAGTATCACAAGGGTGCTCTCGCTGCCACGCAGGACACCCACTTCAAGGAACAGACCGTTCGTGATGGAGCTATCCTCCCGAAGTACGAAAACTCCTTGGAAGGCAAAATGCTCCCTGTTGTCCACTGCATTGAAGGCACCGAAGGTTGGGAAGTTGAAGCCTCTGTCAAGGAACTCATTGAGCAGAATCCGAAGCACATCTACATCAAGAAGTACACCTTCGGTTACACAGGTTGGAAGCAGATTGCCGAACAGTACGACACCATCGTTCTTATTGGTTTCTGCACAGACATCTGTGTGATTTCCAATGCCCTCAATCTTCGTGCCCTGTTCCCGAACAAGCGAATCGTCATCCTTGAAGATGCCTGTGCGGGTGTTACGGTTGAATCCCACAAGGCTGCTTTGCTCACCGCAAAGATGTGCCAAATTGAAGTTGCGACCGTCAAGGATTACATCGGGGAGGTGGCATAATGATGGACCTTACCCGAAATCTCCTTGATTGGTTCCACAAGAAGAAAAAGGAACTCAACATCAAGCGTGTCGCTCTCGGTATCAGCGGGGGCAAGGATTCCACCGTCACGGCAGGTTGTGGTGTAGAAGTGTTCGGACCCGAAAATGTCTATGGTCTGTCTATGCCGAACGGCGTGCAGGCAGACATTGACGATGCCAAGAAGGTCATTGATTACCTCGGAATCAAGAGCAGCACCTTGAACATCAAGACCGCCTTTGATAGCATCGGTGGCGAAATCTGCGGGTTTGAAAACTCCGAAGTGGCAAAGACCAACCTTCCTGCCCGCCTGCGTATGGCTGCTCTCTATGCCTATGCACAGACTAACGATGCCCTTGTCTTGAACACCTGCAACTTGAGCGAAGACTGCGTGGGTTACGCCACCCTGTTCGGTGACTCCTGCGGTAGCCTCGCCCCGCTTTCCCACTTGACTACCGAAGAAGTGATGGCGGTGGGTGATGACCTCGGCTTGCCCTTTGAACTTGTCCACAAGACTCCTGTAGATGGCTTGCAGCCCCTTACCGATGAACAGAAATTGGGTTTCACCTACCACGAACTCAATGAATACATCCGCAAGGGAATCAAGGGTCCGCACTACTTGAAGATGCTTGCGATGTATCAGCAGAACAAGTTCAAGACGGAAATCATCCGCATTCCGTACTTTGACCCGCAGTTGCCGAACTACTTTGAAATCGGGGACAACGCTTAATAAAAACTATTGACACTCACTAGGTATTTTGTTATATTTAGTGAGTGTCATTCACAAGGAATTTGCAGGATGACCTACCCGAAACTAGAAGTTGTGCCGATTAACCCCGAAGCGGAAAAGAACTATGCTCCGATGGAGTTGGAACTTACCGACAAGGCGAAGGCGATGATTCCCAATAAGTGCCCCTATTGCGAATGCGGGATGCTCAAGGAGGGAACCAACGGAAAGTCTTTTGGCGGGTGTGCTGCACATTCCTTCAAGTTGTATCGTTACTTTAAGGAAGGATGGACTATTGAAGCAGAGACCGACAATGGAGACGACATCTATGGAATCCCGCAATCGGTGTATGCCGAGAGTGCCCAAATCCGATTCTGCCCGATGTGCGGGAGGAAGTTAAATGATTAAGTATTTGGTTGTATGCACTTTTGTGAATCCTGCGTATAAACCGAAATACAGGCTGTTTACAAGGGAAGACAAAGCCAAGGCTTTTGTAGCCCTTCTGCCTGCCACAACGAGTGCAGAGATAGTTCTTCTGCGTGAAGACGAAGAATAGTGCTATATAGGTATTAGAATGTTTAATAGAAGTTTAAGAGCAATAGGGACAATATCTTTCGTGGTCATCTGTATCTTTATATCAATGACCGCTCTCACTATGCTCGGCTTCTTCGCACTATGTATGATTAAAATTCTTTTCTATTAAGAGGTGCTATATGTTGACTCCATACAAGAATTGGACATCTAAACAGGTGGAAGATGTCAAGAACAATAAGATTGCCCAGGGCAAGACCTACGCTCAATGTGCATACTTCGCCCGTGCCCATCTTCACCGAGGCTTCCGTCCTGTGAAGGGTAAGGTTGCGGAAAGCCGTAACCTCCGTGGGAAGAAGTTCTTTGAAATGCACGAGAAGGGTATGTCCTACTCACAAATTTCATTGGAAGCGGGTCTTACTCGCCAACGCATACACGCCATCATACAATCCTACTTAAAGTCAATTAAGGTAGATGTCTAGTATAGGATTGCAGAAATGGTGCTATGTTGCTATATTAAAAATAGCCCCTCCGATTTGATGCATCGTCGGGGCGTAAATAACCCCAACAAATCGGAGGTGGCTTTTATGTATAGTGATAAGCAAGCACGTGCTTATTGTTGCGAACCTGTTGAAAAGATACAAGGGTTCAAAGAAGCATTGGTGTCTTCGGAAAAATACCATATACACCATAAGTTTGAAGAAATGGGTTTATCCCGACAGGACCTTATGGGTATGGGTTTGCTTTATAACAGACCCGCTCGTGAACTGATGTTCATAAAAGGTAAGGAACATAACCGAATACACTCTAAAATAATTCCTACTGATAGCCTTGTAAATGGACAATTTAAGGATGGGTCAGTTCCAAAATTTACGGAAGAACATCGTAGGCATATTAGCGAAGCCAAAAAAGGTGTAAAACAAACACCCGAGCATACTTTACACGTTAAGGAAGCCTGTGCCCCTATAAGGGCTTCTGTAGAATATAGAAATAGGATAAAAGCAATACAGGCTGAACTGTGGACTTCTAAAAAACGAATAAAACAATCGGAAACGATTAGACGGGTTTGGGAAACCAATGTATTATTCCGTGAAACTTTGAAAAAGAAAGCACGTGCTTGTATTCAAAAGGATTTAGAACAATATAGGCAGTATAAGGCTAATGGTGGCGAGTTAAGTTGGAAACCTTTTAGGTCTTGGTTGGCTAAACAAAGGAAGGCTGAATGACTGATTGGAAACGACTTTTTGATGACTTAAACGTGCCAAATTGGGATAGTGGAAAGAATGTCGCCCCTGGACATATAAATATCCAATGTCCATTTTGTAATGACCACAGCAATCATTTGGGATTTTCTATTGAAAAAGGAAATTGTCAGTGTTGGCGTTGCAAGGGCGGGCACCCTGTAAAGGCTCTGTCCCTCGCTGCTAGAATCCCGATGGATTCTGCAAGGCAACTTATACAGAAGTATTCCCACGGCTTCAACCCCTACCTGCAAGTTGAACAGGAAACCAAATCCAATGTCAAGAGCATCACCCTGCCCGGTGCCCCTATAAAAGCCCCGCACAAGAAGTATCTTGAAGGTCGTGGGTTTGACCCCGAAGAATTGGAGTTCTACCACGGCATCCTCGGAACCGATATGGTCGGGAATTGGCAGGGCATAGATTTCCGCTACAGGGTCATTATCCCTGTCTACGATGTATGGGGAAACCTCTGCACCTTCCAAGGTCGTGACTACACAGGCAAACAGGAACTCCGCTATAAATGTTGCCCTGTGGACAAGGCGGTAGTCCATCATAAGCACCTGCTTTATGGAGCGGAACTCGCCCGAAACAAGGACAGGATTGTAGTAGTGGAAGGTGTGTTTGACCAATGGAGGATGGGTCCGGGGGCTGTCGCCACTTTCGGAACTTCTCTCACCCGTGAACAGGTGAACCTGCTCTCTTTATGGAAGGAAGTAATTTTTCTCTTTGACCCCGAACCCGAAGCCCAAGAACACGCAAGGGAATATGCAAGGGACATCGCAGCCTGCGGTAGTTATGTGGAAGTGTGTGCAGCCGAGTTCGGCTTGGATGCGAAGGGCAACCCAAGAGACCCGGGCGACTTGACCCCTGCCGAAGCCAAGGACATTATGAAAGAATTAGGGATGACTTGACCCATGTGTGATTATGGAAGCCAAAGAGTTTATCGCTATCTGCGAAGAAGTTTTTCCCGATTGCACTATCAAGGGTGCAAAGAAGACGAAGAACCCTTGCTTGTGTGTTTATATGTCGGGCGTGGGCTACTACGTGGCACACCTGTGGGACAACAAGTGTGTCGCCTGGGGACGTGGCGAAGATTTCTGCGGTAAGCACGATTGGACCCCCGAAGAATTTAGACAGAAACTCCAACAGGTAAAACTTTCATACAGCAAGTAACCTATGACCCTTGAAAAATTTTATTTATATGTTGCATTTAATGGCGAAATTAGGTATATTTTCTATGAAAATAGTACAACAGATAGTTAGTCGGATTTCTATTTGGTGTAGTTTGGTTATAAAACGCTCCCGTGATGTCAAATCCGACAATAGATGTTACGGGGGCGTTTTCCGTATAAACTCTATGAAGACACTGAAACTAGCCATAACGAACAATCCCGACCTGTCGGATGCTATAAGAGTGTATAGCAGTATGTTTCGTATGGCTTACAACCGTCTTCAAGAAGGGTGTTCCGAGAATACTACATGGCATAGACTTAAAGACATTTTTTGTGTAAACTGTTGGCTTGCGTCGTCTGCTGCAAAGGAAGCACATGGGGTAGTTACGCTTAACAAGGGTAAGAAAGTCTTGTTTGGGGGTAAGTGGAACTTAAAGCAATACCTTAAAGGCTTGATTACCAAAGAGCAGTTTAAGCATAAGCGATTAGTGCCCCTATGTAGTATAGGTGAATCTAATTACTATGGTAATCGGCTGTTTTCGTTTGACCTGCCGAACAATCGGGTGACTTACAAACCTTCCCGATATGACCGGACTGAAATCCAATTCTGTTCTGTCAAGAAGAAACTAGCCAACGAGTTAGCCAAGGTTCAAGAACTTGCAAGTCAAAAGAAGATACCTGTAACTGTCAAGTTTACGAATAAACACCTTTATCTTACCTATGACGAGAGCCTTATCTACAACGAAGCATACAAGGGCTTGAAGCACAATCGTGTCTTGGGTATAGATATGAACCCCAACTACATTGGGGTGTCCGTTATTGAGTTTGACAAGAATGACGAATTTAAGATTTTACACAAGGAAGTGTATGACCTAACGGCTCTCACAAAGTCTAGTGGTACATCTTCTACGGATGCTAAATCCAAATACCTTACCAATAAGTTAAAACACGAAACACTTGCTATTGCCCACAAGATTAACAAACTTATGGATTATTGGAAATGCTCTAAACTGGCGGTTGAAGATTTGAGTATCAAGACCTCCGATAAACAAAAGGGCAGAAACTTTAATCGTCTGTGTAACAACAAGTGGGAACGCCAACTCTTTGTGAACAAACTCAAGATGTTGGCGAATATACACAAGTACGAGTTGATTGAAGTAAACCCTGTTTATTCATCTATCGTGGGTAATTTTGCATACGGTAGTCCAAACACTCCCGATATGGTTGCATCCTCTATTGAGATTGCAAGGCGAGCATACAAGAAGTTTGAGAAGGGGTGGTTCTATCCCAAGTTTAGCGTTGAACGAACAGACGAGCGATGGAAGCAAACGCTGTCGGGAGTGAAGACTTGGAAGAATTTATTCCTTAAAGTCAAAGAAGCGAGACTCAAATATCGCTTCCTGCTATCCGACTACATCGGAAATGCAGTCTTGAGTAAAACCTATAACAAGCAAAAGTGGAAACGATATTCTTTTGCATAGGGGGTTATATATTTGGCTTTTAATCTTGGTCTTAAATCAAAAACCGCAGAAGCATCTTTCAGCATTTCCCGTGATGCCCTCGCCCGCTACATTAAGGCGGTGAAGGGAATCATCCCGCAGAAGACAACTGTACCGATTTTGAAGTTTGTTCGCATCTACTACAAAAATGGCGATGGGTATATGCGAGTTTCCGACACAGAATGTTTTGCGGACCTGTCGCTTCAAGGCATCCGAGGCAGCGGAGAGATTGACCTAGCCGTTGAATACACCGCATTGGAATCTATGCTCGCCAAGGCTCCCCGCAGTAGTGGCATCTTCCTCGTAGAGAGGGAAGGTAACAACCTCACCTTCAAGGATAACACCCTCGTCTGCGGTAAGTTCGCAGGTGTGAACGGACAGGATTGCCCCTCTTACTTGGTCGCTAACAAGCCCACCGATGTGCGGGTTGCCATCGGTGACAAAGCCAAGTATGTGAGCAAGTATATCGCTCCGCTCTGCATTGAAGACGAGCAATACACCGCATTGAACCGAGTCCTGCTTGAAGTGAATGGCGATGCCTTCGGGTTCGCTGCGACAGACCGACACGCACTCATTTACACCCTCCCGCTCATTGAAGAACCGAAGCACCGCTACGCCCTGCCTACCAAGGCTTTCAAGGCGGTAGCCTTGTATGATGCCGATTGCACCCTCTGTGTGGATGCGAACACCTATATGTTCTATAACGACCTGTTTGTGGTCTATGGCAAGAACCAAGGGGGAGGCTACCCCGACTTCCACAAACTTGTTTTCCGAGACGGTTTTGACCACGAACACAAAGTCAATGTCAAGACCCTCCGAGACGAATTGAACCGCCTGTCGGGAATCCTCCCGCATTACAAGGAGTTCTGCCCTGTGATGCTCACCTACGATTCCGAATATCTTGGGGTAAAGCCTGTCCCCGAAGACTACGCGTTTGACAAGGGCGGTGTGAAGATGGATTCCATTAAATTGCTTGAACTTATGAAGCGGTTTGATGACAACTCCGCTGTCACCTTCAAATCCACAGGCAATCTAAATCGCCCGACCGTTTGGGCAGATGGCAAGGCAGTGACCTTGTTCGCACCTATGAGGTAATTTATGTCAATATCGCTCAAAAGAGCAAACATCCTTTCTCGTTCAAGATACCACTTGATGGAACATTGAGAACCTGGAAGGCAGGGTGCAAGTCAACCACCCAATCGTACATCAGTCTCCCTGCGGAAACAATGGGAGCCGTACAAGCTCACGCCCTTTAGGGCGTGGGTAGTTGACAACCCAAAAACCGAGGATAACATAATGGAACTATACGATGTAATGAAATTGCTTGAGGGCAAGAACCATCGCTTTGGCGAGGTTCCACAGGTCAATTTTAAACTCGGCAGTAGAACTCTGTCGGTGAACCACAGGGAATTGAGCAAGGATGGCAAGTCTGTCACCATTTTCCTGCAAGTGGAACAGAAGGCACCCGCCAACGGAGTCCAACCATCTTGGCAGATTGACAAGGCATCGCAGAAATCGCAGATGTTGTCCATCAAGGAATGGCTTGAGGCGGGGAACACCATTACACCGCTTGATGCCCTTGAACACTTCGGGTGCTTCCGTTTAAGTGCCCAAATTTTCAACTTGAAGAAGTTGGGTCTGCATATTGATTGCAAGACCGACAAGGACCCCCGAACAGGCAAACGGTACGGAACCTATTGGCTTGTCAAGGAAGAAGACAAGTAGTGCCGTTTTGATGGTAACTTGCTATATATGTAACAGGAGACAATATGAGAGATTTAACGAATACCTCCAAAATCAAGGAATGGGTGTTAGATTGGTTTGAGAACCAATATGGCACCACAAGGGAATGCCTAGAGAACTCCGAGAAGTTGTCTAGTGTTACCTATTTTGACAACTTGGACAGGCTTTCCTTGGAATGCGATGTGGAGTCCGATTTCCTCATTACGGTTCAAGACGGTTCTTTTGAAAATTGCGACTCCATCGGTGAAATCGTGGATGTCATCAAAAATCTAATAGACAAGCGGTTGTAAAAATAAGTAAAATAATCTCTATAAGGCTTGTTAGTAATGCTAGCATTTAGTATATTTATGGCATTGATGAAGACTGCCAAATTACATATATTAGGCGATGGTGCTACCATTAAAGATATGCAAATGTTTAGTAGCATAGTGCGTTTGGCGTATAATCGTTATTTAGACGGGTTTACAGAAAAACAAATAACTGCGTATGTTAATGAGCGTTATTCAGTAAATAGTTGGTTTGTTAGGTCTGCCATAAAAGAAGCCCATAGTCTTATAAATAGACATAACGGCAGGACCATCATATTTGGGGGTAAATGGAATTTAAAACAGTATTTAAGAGGTTTGATAACTAAAGAGCAGTATAGGTATAATCGGTTGTCACCTATCTCTATTGTGGGTGAAGCTAATTATAAGGGAAACCGACTATTTCAACTTGACTTGATTAACAATCAAGTGACTTATCATATATTTAAGGACACTTATAAAAAAATCCGATTTAGCCCCGTCAAGAAGAAACTAGCACAAGAGTTAGCCAAAGTTCAAGAGTTGGCAGAACAGAAGAAAATGCCCGTGACCGTGAAGTTCACGGACAAGCACCTGTACCTTACCTATGACGAAACGCTTATTTATAACGAATCCTACAAGGGATTGAAGCACAATCGTGTCTTGGGTATAGATATGAACCCCAACTACATTGGGGTATCGGTTATTGAGTTTGACAAGAACCACGAATTTAAAGTTCTGCACAAGGAAGTGTTTGACCTAACAAGGCTTACGAAACCTAGCGGTAAGTCAAGCACAGATACGAAGTCCATATACTTTACGAACAAGTTGAAGCACGAAACCCTAGCGATAGCGCACAAGATTAACAGACTTGTAGATTATTGGAAATGTTCTAAACTTGCTATTGAAGATTTGTCTATCAAACCTGCTAATCAAAACAAGGGCAAGTCATTCAACCGTTTGTGCAACAACAGGTGGGAACGCCAACTGTTCGTGAATAAGCTGAAAATGCTCGCAGGAATACATAAGTATGCGTTGGTTGAAGTCAATCCCGCCTATTCTTCAATCGTTGGGAATTTTGCATACGGTAGTCCTAACACGCCCGATATGGTGGCAGCGAGCATTGAAATAGCTAGGCGGGCTTACAAGAAATTTGAAAAAGGGTGGTTCTATCCCAAGTTTAACGTTGAACGAACAGACGAGCGATGGAAGCAAACGCTGTCGGGAGTGAAAACCTGGAAAGAACTGTTCCGAAAAGTCAAAGAAGCGGGACTCAAATACCGCTTCCTGCTATCCGACTATGTCGGAAATGCAGTCTTGAGTAATTTCTATAAACAGCGGATGTGGACTAGTCACGTATTCGCATAACATTAAAGGAATTATATTTTGCAGCTTTGGCATCCTAACATTTTGCACGAACTCCCCGACAAACTTTTGACAGCCCTGCACAGAGACATTTGCAAAATCCGCTCCTCGCAATGGCGTAGCCCGACCAATGCAAGAACTTGGTTCTATGCCCTTCCTTGGGGTGCTTTGATTTGGTATCACGGCAAGGTGATTCGTGAAATGCAACGCCGTAAATGGAAGCCCTCCGCTGTGTGGTTTGACCCTCTCTATCGTGGCAAGTCCCTGCCGATGGCATCCACTATGACCGAAGCGGATATTTCCCGCAAGCGGTGGAACGACATCTTCTGCAAGACCTGTCCTATCCCGCAGACCAAGTTTGAACAGATGCTCAATAAATGGAAGGCGGTTAAGGAGGTATAGGCTTGGCAGATACCGCTTCCACCCTCCTGCCCAAATTGAACGAATGGCTGAAACAACAAAATGTTTCGGCTCGTGTCGTCGTTAAGGGCAAGGACATCCTTGAAATCCGTATGGAAGCACAGGACTTGTTCGCAGAACAGTTCTCCATCAAGAAGAAACTTTCTGTCAAGACTCACGTTTCCGTACAAGACCTCGCACAGAAAAGCAAGCTCAAGCCGAAGCCGAAAGAAGATGCTCCGAGGGGCGGTTTTAACCTGCACTTGGTCGCCCATAAGGATAGTATGTGCGATGCCGACTTGACACGCCTGCACGATATGACCCAAAGTTATTCGTTCCTGTCCGCTACCCGCCTTGATAGCAAGGTATGGGAAACGACTTGCCGTGAGGTCGTGTGGCTTGCTTCGGGGTTCTTTTCCGAATCCCATAAGTGGGATAAGGCTTGGCTTGCCAAGACGGAACAGAAAGGTGGCGGTCCTGCCGTAGTCAAGGGAAAGTTTGATGGCATCCCTGCAACCCTTGACAAGATAAAGGAATGCTTGGACTACATTGAGAATGCCCACGCAAATGGGGGCTATTGGTTCCCTCCTTTGGAGAAGGGCAAGATTCCCCGCAAGTCCTTGGCATCCTTCCTTTGTTCGCAGACAAAATCGGGCACAGAATGGAGTCCGTTTTGCGAGGTGGTTTGGGAAATGAACAAGGATGTCGCCATCAAGTCTTCACTCCCGAAATTGGCGGTAGCCCCTGCGGAACAGGCTATCAAGGATTCTCCGTACTTGAGTAGTATGCCCGCTAGTTCCATCGCTACTTATTGGAACGGAGTGAAGAAGTTTGTGGATTGGTATAACCTCAACCGAGATATGCTTATGTCTAGGGTGGACAACAGGGTTCGCCTCGCAGACATCGGTATGGCTGTAACACTTGTAAAGGAATGGAATGCTGCTGCTAGTGGCAGGGTTCTGCCTGTGACTTTCATCTACCCCGGAAACGAGAAATGGTTCCGTTTCGTGCAATGGTGCAAGACTTATAGAGGTGTAATTTTACCTAGTTATAGAGATTAAGAGGTATAATTATAGGGATGGATAGGCAAGTTGTAAATTATGAGCTTGACAAGTGTTATAAAACATTATATATTTATGGTATGAAGACGGTAAAACTGCAAATATCAAACACTCCCGATGTATTAAACGATATGCGGGTTTATAGCAGTGCCGTCCGTTTAGCATTCAATCGCTACCAGGACGGACTGTCCGAAAAGGAAGTCTATGCTTCTGTAAGTAAATGCTTTGATTTTAATTGTTGGCTAGTCCAATCCGCATCAAAAGAAGCACACGGATTATTTGAATCTCAAGGACAAGTTCGTATATTATTTGGTGGAAAATATAATTTAAAACAGTATTTAAAAGGCTTAATAACCAAAGAGCAGTTTAAATATAATCGTTTAGTGCCTTTATGTAGTATTGGGGAAATGGCTAAAAGTGGAAACCGCCTTTTTGATTTTGACCTAGATAATAGGAAAGTAGTCTATAAGCCTAACCGTCAAAGGCATATAGACATACAGTTTAATCCCGTCAAGAAGAAACTAGCTAACGAGTTAGCCAAGGTTCAAGAACTCGCAAGCCAAAAGAAGATGCCCGTGACAGTAAAATTTACGGACAAGCACTTGTATCTCACTTATGACGAGTCATTGATTTACAACGAAGCCTATAAGGGCTTGAAGCACAATAGAGTTCTTGGGCTAGATATGAACCCCAACTACATTGGGGTGTCCGTTATTGAGTTTGACAAGAACGACGAATTTAGGGTTCTTCACAAGGAAGTGTACGACTTAACCGCACTCACGAAATCTAGTAGTAAGGCTTCTTCGGATTCAAAATCCAAATATCTTACAAATAAGTTGAAGCACGAAACGCTTGCTATAGCTCACAGGATTAACAAGTTGGTGGACTATTGGAAGTGCAGTAAACTCGCCATTGAGGACTTGTCTATCAAGCCTAAAGACCAAAATAAGGGCAAGACATTTAACAGGCTTTGCAACAACAGGTGGGAACGCCAACTGTTTGTGAACAAACTCAAGATGCTTGCTGGCATACACAGGTATGAATTGGTAGAGGTAAACCCTGCCTATTCCTCCATTGTTGGTAACTTTGCATACGGTAATGAGAATACGCCCGATATGGTTGCTGCATCTATTGAGATAGCCCGTAGAGCATACAAGAAGTTTGAGAAGGGGTGGTTCTACCCCAAGTTTAACGTTGAAACCCAAGACGAGCGATGGAAGCAAACGCTTGGTGGAGTGAAGACTTGGAAGAACCTATTCCGAAAAGTCAAAGAAGCGAAATTGAAATATCGTTTCCTGCTATCCGATTATGTTGGAAATGCAGTCTTGAGCATAAACTATAAACAGAAAATGTGGCAACGTTACGCATTTTCATAGTTATTTATACTTTATGTATTTCGTAATCCCCGACTACAGGAACGCATAATGGCTTTTGACATACAAAAAATGATGTGGGCACAGTCCCGAATGCCCGAACCGATGGAACCCATTGCGGGTGTCAAATATGTGGCAGAATTTACCAAGGTGGAAAAGGACACCGTTGCCCTTAATTGGTTCACGCACAATAAGGATGCTTGGAAGAAGATTCTTGAAGGTGTCCGCAAGTTACCCGAAAGACAATACAATGCTGCCACAAAGAAGTGGGAGGTTCCTTGGAATCTCTACACCGAGAAATGGCTTGTCGCTTCGGGATGGAAGGAACCACCGAAGGAAAAAGACCCTAACGAAAAGAAGGAAGACCCCCGCATCAAGCAGCAGTCTAAAATTGATGCGACCAGACTTGACCCCGAAGGAACCTTGATTCCGGGGCTTCGCCCGTACCAAATTGACTTCCTCAAGTTCGCCCAAATCCGACACGGCAGGCTTGCTCTCGGTGACGAAATGGGTTGTGTCTGTGGCGATATGACCGTCCTTGCTCGCAAGGATGGCAAGGAACAAAAGATTAGCCTTGAGTCCCTTTACAGGAAATTCCGTAAGACCAAGGAAAAGTGCGATTGGGACATCCAATGCCTGCTTGATGATGGGCACACCATCGGATTCGGTGAGATTGTAGATGTCTTGCAGAGCGGGTTGAAGAAGTGCATCCACGCCACCTTTGAAGACGGCTCTTACTTGATTGCTACTCCCGACCACAAGGTTCTCACCGACAGCGGGTGGGTTGAACTCAAGGACACGGTGAATACCTATGTCCAAACCGATGGCATCAACGGTAACTTTATGTCCAAGGTGGCATTTATCCGCTCCGCAGGAATGCGGATGACCTACGATGTCAAGGTTCTCAACTATAGTAACTTTGTCGCCAATCACACGATTGTGCATAACTGCGGTAAGACCGTGGAAGCCCTCTCTTGGATGGTCTATGCGAATGCCTACCCTGCCCTCTATGTTGTCAATGCTCCGACCAAGTTGCAATGGCAGGAGGCTTACAGGAAATGGGTAGGGGCGACCAAGAAACATTACCCCGATGTTGAAGTCTTGAGCGGTAAGACTCCCCATCCCCTGTCCAAGTACAAGAGCTACATCATTAACTGGGATGTGCTCTCGGATTGGACGGGACATTACGAAACCGTAGAAAAGAATGGCGAATCCCGTGTGGTCTATATCTGTGATGGTCCGCTTGCACAGGTGGGTTTCCGTCTGCTTGTGGGTGATGAAGTCCAAGCCATCGGAAACCCCGAATCGCAGAGAGCGGTCGCCTTCAAGGAACTCTCCAAGATTATCCCGCATTGCATCGGTATGAGCGGAACTCCCGCTATGTCCAAGCCTATGCAATTTTGGACTCTGCTTTCTATCGTAGAGCCTTCTATGTTCAAGAACTTCTTTATGTTCAAGAACCGCTATTGCGACCCGCAGACCGATGAATACGGCAGGACAAAGTATAATGGTGCTTCCAACATTGAAGAACTCCACGAATTGCTTGTCCGTTGTATGCTCCGCAGAACCAAGAGCGAAGTTATGAAAGACCTGCCCCCGAAGGTTATGGAAGTCGTGCCCCTTGAAGTCAATGAGTCCGAAATGGATGCCTACTATGAAGAAGAACGCATCGCATTTTCGGGTGAGACCATCAAGGGCGAAAAGGAGAGTGCCCGCAATAAAGTTGCCCATCTTCTCCGAACCGCCTATGCCCTCAAGGAAAAGTCTATGCTCCAATGGATTGAAGACTTCCTTGAATCGGGCAAGAAACTTCTCCTGTTTGCTTGGCATCGCTCTGTGGTGGAAGTCCTCTATGACACCCTCAAGGAGTATAACCCCGCCTTGATTTATGGCGGTATGTCATCTACAGACCGAGAAGCAGCCCGCAAGAAGTTCATTGAGGACTCTCGGTGCAGGGTCATCGTGGCGAACATTCAAGCAGGCGGTGTCGGCATTGATGGTTTCCAAGAGGTCTGCTCGGATGTCGCTTTTGCGGAATTTTCGCACACCCCGAACTTCCACAGGCAGGCAGAAGACCGCCTTCACAGGTCGGGACAGCATAACTCTGTCACATCCTACTATCTTGTAGCCCCGGGCACCGTGGATATGGAAGCCATTGAAGTTTTGGATGCTAGAGCGAAGATGCTTGATGGTGTCCTTGATGGAAAAGAAACCGCATCCACAGACCTTCTTACAGAAATCTTGGAACGCAAGGGTGCCAAATTTTATGGCTAACCTGCTATATCTCTACCGAGGATTTGAGCAATGTTAAGACGAGAAAAAATTGAGCTATCCGAAGAACGCAGGTTGCTTTCAAATATGGTTATGTCTACGGCTATCCTGTCCAAGTGCAGGAAAAGTTGTGACCCTCTACTGTTTGAAAGTTCTATGGGCAAGATTGTCGCATCTTGGGTGCTATCCTTCTTTGATAAGTATGGGGTAGCCCCGCAACAGGCTATCACCGACATTTATATGAACAGGGCTTCGGAACTCAAGGAAGCCGATAGCGATATGGTCAAGGCATTCCTTGACACCTGTTCCGATGAATGGATGCCCACCAATGAAGCCCTTGCTACAGACAACGCCATCAAGTATTTGCAGAAGCGGTCGCTTGCTCTGCTTGTGGAGAAACTTTCAAGGGCGGTGCAGAACAATGACACCGCAGGCGGGCTTCACGCCATCGCAGACTTCACCAAGCCCGATGTGCGACAGGCACAGGTTGTGAATTTGTTCAAGGATGCAGCAGTCATCGCCAACGCATTCGTGAACGATGAAGAAGAAATCTTTACGATGCCCGGAGTGCTTGGAAGTGTCATCGGTCCCTTCATCCAAGAAGACTTCATTGCGGTCATCGGTCCTCCGAAAAGCGGTAAGACTTGGTGGTTGATGACTATTGCAGTACAGGCAGCATTGCAGGGAAAACACGTCCTCTATGTGTCCCTTGAAATGTCCGAGAAGCAGGTTATCCGTAGATTTTGGCAGATGCTTACAGGAACCTCCCGCTATGGTGAAGAAGTCCCCTATCCGAAGTTTGTCTATAACGAGGATGGCACCTGCCAAATCGTAGATGACCGGGAACAGACCACCCGTGTGGATGCCAACCAAGAAAGCATTGAAAAGGCACAGGCAGCTATCCGCAGGATTACCCGCAATGACAAGTTTGAACTCCGCACCTTCCCGACAGGTACATTGTCTGTAAGGGGTCTTGAAGCCGAACTCAAGGATATGGAAGTCTATAACGGATGGGCACCCGAAGTCATCTGTGTGGACTACGCGGATATTATGGATTTGGGTCCGGGCACAGACGAGCGTGAGAAGATTAACAGGACTTGGAAAGCCCTGCGTGGTCTTGCAAGTACCCGCAAATGTATGGTCGCCACCGTGTCGCAGACAGGCCGTGCAACCGTTAGCGGTGAACAGGATGCTGCCGAAGACCAAGTTTCCGAAGATATTCGTAAGGTCGCCCACGTGACCAAGATGATTACAATTAACCATACTCCGACCGAAAAGAAAAGAGGCATCACCCGCCTCGCCTGTAACACCACCCGTGACGGTGCCCCGATACAGGATTCCGTGGTCTGTACGAGTTGTCTTGCTATCGGTCGCCCATACTTGGAATGTGAATTGCTCTCCAATGTGGATATGCGTCAAGATGAACAATGGAACGGCAATGAGGATGGGGATGAAGACGGCAGTATGCCCACTCGCCGTACAGGTAGAAGAACAGGTAGCCGAGGCAGGCGAGTAGGTTACGGCAGATAGATTTCTAAAAAAAACCGAGGACTCAACAAATGAACACTATCCACATCTATAACAAAGATTGCCTCAAGTGTGTCAAGGAGGATATTGCCCCGCATTCTGTGGATTGCGTGGTGACATCCCCTCCGTATGGCGGTCACGTCCATAATGGTCGCAGGAAGAATGCTTCCATTAACAAGACCTACGATGTCTATGAGGACAACATAGACACCGAAGCCTATAACAAGTTGTGCGTGGACTTGTTTAAGGGTTTTGAGACCGCATTGAAGCCTAATGGGGTTGTCTGTTGGAATGTGTCCTATAACAAGGCTAATTCCGAACAGTTCCTTCGGGCAATCTACAACATCATTAACGAAACCGAGTTCACCATTGCAGAAGTGATGACTTGGAAGAAGCCGATGGCTATTACGGTGGATAGCCCGAACAGGCTTACCCGCATCTGCGAACAGGTCTATATCCTTGTCCGCAGAAGCGACTATGAGACCTACTTCTGTAACAAGCCTGTAAGTTCTGTGGACGAGTCGGGCAAGAAATGGTATAGCGGGGTTATGAACTACATAGAGGCTAAAAACAGCGATGGTCCGAATGACCTCAATGGGGCTGTGTTTAGCACCGAATTTGCTACTAAACTCATAAGCCTTTATTGTCCTGTAGGCGGGGTAGTCTATGACCCCTTTATGGGTACAGGCACTACCGCCAAGGCTTGTGTAGTCACCAACCGAAAATGTGTCGGCAGTGAGTTGTCTTTGGCTCAATGCGAGTACGCCAAACGCAGGGTGGATTCCCTCCTTGCTAGAGTGGTCATTGAGAAGGATGCCCCGCAGCCGGAAGTGAAACCCGCCAATACCGAGGAGGCGTAATATGGAAGAAGAAATCAAGGGTGGTTATGACTTGACAAAGGCAGGTCCCAAGGTTGTGGAACGCTTTGACGAGGCAACTCAAAGAGACGAGAAGGATGGGGACAACATCTGCATCCTGCACGGTCTTGAAAAGGCTATGATTGGAACCACGCAGATTGGGGACAATACCGTAGCGGTCTATGAGAGGGGCTTGTGTCTCAAGTGCCTCGCAGAAGGCTATAGCGATGAAGACATTCGGGAACTCCATAAGGATGAATACTCCGAAGAAGAATTGCAGGACCCTAGCCTTATTGCAGACTTGAAACTTCGGGATGCCGAGGAATTTTTTGAATATAACACTATGCGTAGCCTGCCCTACGCCCACGATGCTGCCCCTGTCATTGTTGAGGGCTTCAGCGTGGACACCGAGGCTTGGGACCACTTCTAACCGATAGTATGGTGCTATATAACTATTACCGTGAACGCAACAACATAAAGGAAAAACCAAATGGTGATTCAAATTGAAAAAGCTAAACTCATTGAATCCCTCAAGAAAGTAATGCCCGGTGTGGAAAAGGGCAATACCGTCATTGATGGGGCAGACCAACTTCTTTTCACAGGGGCTTCTGTAAGTTCCTACAATGGCGAAATTGCCGTCTCTGCACCCTGCGACACACAGAATGTGTCCTTCTCGGTGAAGGGACTTGACTTCTACAATCTCGTCTCTCGTATGTCCGATGTGATGCTTTCCCTTGAAATTGTGGAAGGCAAGGTGAAGATTAAGGCAGGTCGCACCAAGGCTTCTATGACCCTCTTGGACTCCTCCAAGGTGATGGAACTCATTAAGGACCTTGACCTTGCCTCCTTGGAATACAAGCCTGTTTCCGAAGAATTTATTGATGCCGTCCGCATCTGCTCTCTTGCGGGCAACGCAGAATCCATCAAGGGTGTGGCGGTGAGCGACTACGAAGACACCTCCGCTGTCTTTGAAACCGACACCAACCGTGTCTGCATTAACAAACTCCCCGAAAAGATGGACACCTTCTGGGTGGATGATGCCACCTTCAATAATGCCCTCAAGGTCGGCACCCCGAATCAGTATAGCGTTAGCGAAACTTGGCTTCACCTCAAGTATGAAGATGGCACCGTTTTCTCGGCAAAACGCAAAGACCACTCCGCATATCCGTTTGAAACCCTCGCTGCATTCCCCGAAGCCTTCAAGAACGCACAGGTCATCGTCAAGGGTCGCCTCCCGAACAACATTGCCGAAGCCGTGTCCCGTGTCGCCATCCTTGCATCGGGTGTAGAAAACAAGAATGCCCGCTTGGTTCGCCTCACCTTCAGCAAGACCGAACTTGACCTCTACGCAGAAAAGGTCGGTGGTGAAGCCTCCGAAACTATCCCTTGGGAATCCGAACTTGAAGAAGACCCGCAGGGTGTGGAAGTTTGGGTGAACACTTCCTTCCTCTTGGAAGCATCCAATAAGGTGATGGACTTCACCCTTTGCTACTTGAATATGGACCCGTCCGCTCCTCCGTCTCTGTCGCTCGCATTCCAATCGGGCGATTATATGCAGTTCGTGTCCGCTGCGACCAAGCAGACTAACGAATAATTTGTTGTGTCCCCGTAAAAGGGGTGTCAAGGCTTAACCGCGTTGGCACCCTTTATTTGGGGCCTCTATCGTTTTAACACTTTTACGGGAAATACTTTTATGGGATTTTTCAAGATTCCGACCGCTATTCAAGCGATGGCAGTAAAGCCGAAACTTACAGGGTGCCTTGCGTGCAAATTAGACCAATCGGGAAAAGAATCTGTATTTGCGGGTGAAGGCAAGGACAAGGTTCTAATCCTTTGTGACCATCCCCGTGGAACTGAAGGCAATACGCACGACACGGTATTCCTGCACAAGATGTATGATTATCTTTGGGACTTGCAGGGGAAGCGTGGATTGCCCAACGACTTTCTTGAATCGGCCTGGATTGGATATGTCCTGCCGTGTCCGTGCAAGAAGGACCAGGAGCCTGCTCCCGACTGCTGCAAGGAACGCCTGGAACGACTGATTGCGGAACTGAAGCCGAACGTGATTATCCCGATGGGTCCCGCTGCTATCCAGGCCCTCATTTGGGACAGGATGTCGGGGCGTATCAAGAACACGAAGCCGTCCGACCTTTACGGCAAGCGTATTCCCGACCGTCACTATAATTGTTGGATTTGCCCGACCTACTCTCCCGAATTTTTGACGTGGCAGCGTGACGATAACTGCCCGTATATGTATTTCTCGCAGCACATTCGCCTCGCCTACCAACTTGTAGATACCCCACTGCCGAAATTGCCCACAGACATCCGAACCACAGGCGATGCAGAACAGGCAGCACAATGGATTGACGAAATCATTGAATGGGGCGAAACCGACCAACTTGACAAATCCCCCGAAGGCTACCACGATGTAGCCATTGACTACGAAACCACAGGCTTGAAGCCCCATCGTGAAGGGCACTCTATCAAGGCTGCATCTGTGGGCTACCGCAAGGATGGCGAATACCACGCCATCGGATTTTGGTGGGACAGCGACAATGAACATTTGATTAACTCTTGGTACAGACTCACTCACCATAAGTCCATCGGTATGGTCGCTCATAAGGCAGACTACGAAGCCTGTTGGACTAGGTTTAGGGCGGGTCTGCACGGCACCCGAACCGATTGGATTGATAATTGGTCTTGGGACACCTGCTTGGGTGCCCACGTCATTGATAACAACCAAAAAGTCGGCTTGAAACTTCACACCTATTGTGAACTCGGAGTCATCGGTTACGATGACAAGGCAGACGAGTTTATTTCCAAGACGATGCCCGGGGAAGACCCTCAAAGTTGCAATTCCTTCAATATGCTCAAGAAGGATGTGGGCATCCCCAAGGGCGAAATTGCCTTCTATTGCGGGCAGGACTCCGCTTATACCATTGCCCTGCGTGATGTGCAGTCCGCTCAAATGGCGGGCTTGGAGAAGCCCTTCCGCTTCTTTATGCAGGGTATGGATGCCCTTGCCCGTGTGCAGTCCGAAGGTCTGCCGATTGACTATGACAAAATCAATGCCTTGCAGACCGAATTGGAAGCCAAGTATAAGGAATCCGAAGATGCGGTCAAGGCATCCGAAGAAGCAAAGAAGTGGTGCAAGTTGCATCCGGGCGAAACCTTCAACCCACTCTCCAACAAACAACTTGTGGATGTCCTGTTCAAGATTTGCGAATTGAAACCGCCTTCGGGTAAGGAAGACGCAACAGGCGATACCCTTGAAAAGTTGGGAACCCCCTTCTGCAAGGCTATCCTCGGTATGCGTCGTTGGGCGAAGATTATGGACTTCTTGGATAGCTACAGGCGAGAAGCGGTGTGGGATGAAGAAAAGCAGGCATACCTTATTCGTCCGTTCTTCAACCTGTCCACAGGTGCAGGCGGTGATGGCGATGCGGGTCCCCGAACCTACCGTTCCTCTGCCGACTCCCCGAACTTTCAAAACATTCCGAAACGAGACAAGGAAATGAAGAAGTTGCTCCGTTCCCTGTTTGTAGCCCCGAAGGGCTACAGGTTTATGGAAATGGACTACAAGAGCCTTGAAGTGATGGTGTCCGCATCCTACCATCACGACCCGCAGATGATTCACTACTTGCAGAACCCCGCCTCGGATATGCACCGAGACACCGCCTGCGATATGTACATCCGCACCCCCGAAGAACTTACCAAGGATGAACGCTCCACCATCAAGGCGGGCTATGTGTTCTCGTCCTTCTATGGTGCATCCTACAAGTCTTGTGCCCGCTATATGTGGAACAATATGCCGAAGACCACCAAGGAACACTTGATGAAGGATTGCGGAATCAAGACCTACGAAAAATGGGAAGCCCACGTTAAGAAGGGTGACGACATCTTCTGGAATCAGCGATTCAAGGTTTACAATGCTTGGCGTAAGACCGAATGGGAACGCTACCAAAAGTATGGCTATGTGCAGTCCTACACAGGATTCCGCTGCTATGGTCCGATGGGTTACACCGAAGCGACCAACCGCTGTATTCAAGGCTCCGCATTCCACATCCTCTTGAAAGCACTCACCTACGACTTGAAGGATTTCAAGGCACAGGGCTTGCAGTCCTGCATTATCGGACAAATTCACGATGCTATCATTGCTCTTGTGAAGGAAGGCGAAGAAGACCAGGTTGCGAAGATTGTCTATGGTAATGGCGTTAAGCGTGTCAGCAAGGAATTTCCGTGGATTTGCGTTCCGCTTGTGATTGAAGCCGACGCTTCTTTCGTGGACGGGTCCTGGGCTAAAATGACCGAAGTGGGTGCCCTGTGCGATGACGGTATGCCCGAAAATTGGCAGGCGAAGTTTGAAGAAGCACATTGACGCTATCCAACTATATAACAAGTAAGGACCTAACTTATGTCTAATTTCCAAGTTGCGAAGAAATCCCTTCAAGACATTCAAGCGGTAGTCACCGAAGCCCTTGATAATCTTGACAGGCTCCCGCCCGAAGAAGTCGTTCCTGTGGAGAGGGCTATCAATGCCGTCCACGAATGTGCCCAGGGCTACGAAGACCACCTTAACAATTTGTCCGTGGAATCGTGCTGCTACATTCTGCTTAACAGGTATCTTGAACGCACCCCGACCCCTACGGAAGTCACTACGTTCAAGTCTGTTATGGAAATTACGCTGCATAACAATTTCGGTGTTCCCACGGAAAAGTTTGAATCACCTAAAACCGAGGAATAACCTATGATTAGTTATACAGACCCCGACCAAGTGCGTAGGGAGTTCACGGAAATCCGTGAAGACCTTAATAACGAAGAAGATTTATCCGTTATTAAGGATAAATTGGACGTAGCCATTAGTGACTTTGACGAACTCACTGACGATTACGACCGACAAATTAACAATATGGATGCGGACATTTCCAACCAAAACGACGAAATTGAAGAATTGCGTGAGCAGTTGGAAGAACTTAAACCGTCTAGTGGCTCTTTGGAAACCTACGCAGCATCTATGCTCCAAGCATTCACGGGTCACGAACCGTCTATGGGTGAAGTGCTTTCGCTCAAAGAAGACCTTGAAAAACTCTTAACCACCAAACACAACATTTCCCTGGGGAACTTGTAATATGTCACTTTACAACGTATATCGTCCGAAGACGTTTGCCGAAATGGTCGGCAATGCCGAAGTCATCAACGCAGTCCAAACCCATTTCGCACAGGACCCGAAGCGTGTGTCCCACTGCCATATCTTCTATGGTCCTAGCGGGACGGGTAAAACTACCATCGCCCGCATTATCGCTACGGAACTGCTTCACGCTGACCCCGATTTCAGCATTCACGAAATCAATACGTCCGACAACCGTGGTATTGATACCGTCCGTGAAATCCGTGAACAGATGCGTGGTCTGCCCCTTAAAGGCAAGGCGGTCGTGTATATCATTGACGAAGCCCACGGAATGACCGCAGACGCTAAACGTGCGTTCTTGAAGCCGACCGAGGATATGCCGTCCCACGTCTATTTCTTCTTCTGCACCACGAACCTTACGCAGTTGCTCAAAGGCGACGAAGGCAAGGCTCTTGGAACCCGCAGCACCCAATGGAAGTTGGAACCGCTCAACGCCCGTCAGTTGGGCAAGTTGGTGCTTCGCACTGCCGAAGTTGAAAAGTTCAACGTGGACGACAGGGTGCTTGCTGCAATCATTGAATTTGCGGACGGCTCGCCCCGTGCTGCTTTGAAAGCCCTTGAAAAAGTGATGTCTAGCCCCGACGACATTGAAGCACAGTTGAAGATTCTTGAAGGTGGATTGGAAGAAGACCCCGACACCTTGAAGTTCTGCCGTGCCCTCACTGCGGGTAAGCCTTCTTGGAAGGAAATTGCCGAATGCTTGAAGGATATGAAGGGCAGGGTGGATTCCGAAACCGTCCGTCGTGGTGTCCTCGGCTATTGCACCTCCATTATGCTCAAGAATGGCTCCGACCGCATTTGCAGGGTGATGGAAGAATTTGCGGTGAACACCTATGACACTTCATTTTCGGGATTGGTTCTCGCAGCGTGGAGGTCTATGCACTAAATATGAGTTCCTTGCGTGAACTACCGCCACCATAAATGGTGGCAGCTTCTAGTCTTCGTCTCAACGCAGCTGCTTGCTCATAAAAGCCATAAAAGCTATTACCCGTAGTGGTAGCATTGCTCAACGGTGGGTTGTTCCAACCACACAACTAGATTATGGGTTCTAGCCAGACCTCATAACTTCGTATACAGCAAGCACTTACTCACTTCCATCAAGAATGTTAATCCAATCATTGTTTCAGTTGGGACATCCTAAGTTATCAAAGACAGATTTCTTTGCTCGACAACCTAAATATAGCTTATCTCTTTATGTTTGGCAGGCATTTTTATTATTTTTTGGCTGCCTTACCCACGCCCTAAAGGGCGTGAGCTTGCGGCAGCATTTATGTCAAAACATAAACAATTCTTTTAGGTATTATCGTGAAGAAAAATCAAAATCCGAACAAGGTTGGCGGTGTCGCCATTGAAAACTGCCTGGTGCTTGAGGCATTGGGCGGAGACAAGTTCAAGGTGAGACTCCCCAACGAGCACGAAATGATTTGTCACCTGTCGGGCAAGATACGGAAGAACCATATCCGTATTCTACCCTACGACAACGTGACGATTGAGGTCAGTCCTTACGATGTAATGAACAACGGCAGGATTGTCTATCGCAACAAAAAATAGTGTGGTGCTATATATCTAGTGTCGGATGGATAGCTCAATGGTTAGAGCAATGGACTCATAACCCATCGGTTCCGAGTTCAAGTCTCGGTCCATCCATTAACCTTCCTACCTCTTGCTCTGTCTATGGCATTTGATTGTATAATTAACTCAAAGAAGAAAATCGTGGATTCCCATAAGGACATTGACCTTATTTGTGCCGATGTGGTGGAAGCCCTCAAGAGTATGCCCGAAGGTTCTGTGGATTTGTCTGTAACCTCCCCGCCATACAATTTGGACATCAAGTACGATGGGCACGATGACGCTATGACCGATGCCGATTATTGGTCTTGGTTGAAGTCGGTGTGGAAGGAACTTTTCCGAGTCACCAAGGACAATGGGCGATTTTGTGTGGAAGGTCCGATTGCTGCAAATAACGATTTTTGGATAGGTAAGTGCTATAATACCCTTATGGAAGCAGGGTGGCAGATTATGACCGTAATCACTTGGGCAAAGACCAACATTACGGCTAGAACGGCTTGGGGCAGTTGGGCTTCGCCTGCGAATCCCTATTGTAACAATCCCGAAGAAATCGTACTTGTCTGCTATAAGGGTTCTAGGCACAACCCCGCTAACGGCAGGGAACCTATCATTACCCCGAAAGAATTTATTGCCTACACCACAGGTATGTGGACAGACATTCATCCCGAATCCGCTACGAGAGTAGGTCATCCCGCTCCGTTTCCTGTGGAACTCCCGAAGCGGTGTATTAAACTCTTTGCCTACAGGGGTGACACCATCCTTGACCCCTTCAATGGAAGCGGTAGCACAGGCATAGCAGCCCTTCAATGTGGATGTAAGTACATCGGGATAGACATATCCCAAAAGTATCTTGACATTTCACGTGAACGCATCTATGATGCTTTAACTAAACCCCTAACCCAAAAGGAACCTAACAATGGCTAATTATGCTTTCTCCATCGGTCAAGTGGACCCCGATTTGGAAATTGACTTTATGGACTTGCAGCCCCCTGTGGCGATGCAGGCTTCCCTGTATGGCTACTATAGCGAAAAGGCGGTGGATGCTCGTGCCGAGCGTGACTCTGCCGTAAACGAACTTGACAAGATGACCGCTGCGGTGGAACTTGAAATTCGTGAAGATGCTGCCAAGAGCGGTGAAAAACTTACCGAAGCCAAGGTGAATGCCAAGGTGGAACAGGACAAGCGTGTGGTCGCTCTCAAGGAAGATGTGGTGGAAAAGAACCGCATCCTGCAACGCCACGAAGCCAAGTGCCGTGCCCTTGACCACAAGAAGTCTATGATTGAATGTGCGGTTCGTATGATGCTCTCCAAGTCCAATGTTATGAGCGAAAAGGGCGTTGCCGAAGATTGGGCAGGCGATGAATCGCAGAAGGCTATCCGCAATCAGTTGCGAGGTGGCAAGTAACCAAAAGTTTCAATATAACTTATAGCCAAAATGACGCTATGTTGCTATATTGAAATTGGACAATAATTATGTTAATGTATAAGACCTACAAGTATAAGTTATATAATAGGGATGCCTTGAAGTATCTTGATAGGATTCTTGTAATTGCAGGTCAAATATACAACCATTGTATAGCATTACATAAAAAGTATTACCTGTTATACCATACTTTCTTAAACAAATATATTTTACAAAAGTATATAACTAAATTAAAGAAATTAAATCCAGAATGGAATGAAGTTCCTTCACAGGCTATCCAAGATATTACAGAAAGAATAGATAGGGCATATAGGTTGTTCTTTTCCAATTTAAAAAAAGGAAGGAAAACGAATCCACCACGTTTTCAAAAAGTGTCTAAATACCATTCATTTTCTCCAAAGCTAAAAGGATATAAGTTTCACGATAGCAACAAAGTCCGTATAGGCAAGAAGGAATTTGCCTATTGGAACAGCCGTCCGTTTGACGGCAAGATAAAGACTTTAACCGTAAAACGTAAGAACAACGGCTACTACATATACGTCGTGGTTGAACAGGAAGAACAGGTTGAAAATTGGGCAAAATCGGGTAAAATCGTTGGCTTTGATTTCAGTCTAAAGAACTTCCTTGTATCGTCCGATGGCTCGGATTGCAGTATGCCGAAACTATTGCAGCGAAACCTAAAATCCCTGCGGAACTTGAGCCGTAAATACTCAAAGTCCAAAGGGAAACGAGGCTCGCTGCGGACGCTACAAAAACTGCACGAAAAGGTGGCAAACCAAAGGACTGACCTACATTGGAAACTTGCTAGGAAACTATGCAAGGATTACGATGTGATGGTGTTTGAAACTCTTGATTTGGCTAGTATGGACAGGCAGTTCAAGAAATCCATAAACGATTTCGGGTTCAATGTTTTCCTGTCTATACTAGAATACATAGCACACAGGACGGGAAAGACCGTTTTATATGCGGATAGGTATTTTGCTTCCTCGCAGTTGTGCAGTTCTTGTGGCTTCAAGAACGTAGCGTTGAAAGACATTAAAATCCGTGAGTGGGTCTGCCCTAGTTGTGGAAGCAGACATAACAGGGATTTCAACGCTGCACTGAATCTACAAAAGGTAGGGGCATCTACCTTTAGCCAAGGACACTCTAATTTGAGTGTCGGTTAGTATCTTGCTATATGTATAGTAAGAGTATGCCAATATATTGAATTATCGCCCCTCGCGGAGTTCTCCTATTCTCCGCATCGGGCATCGTGAAAAGTGAACAGAAACAAAACGCAAAAAGCAAAAACTAACATTAAAGGAGTCTTATATGGCAGGATTTGACCGTAGCCGTATTAGCGGTGGTTTGAACCGCAGAACCCAGCAACAAACAGATACCCGTGAATCGGGCGGTGGCATTGGTCGCCAAGGATTTATGGATTATTCCACCCATCGCTTGAAGTTCTTCAAGATGGGCGACCCGGGCACCTACCACGACCTCAACATTCTCCCGTGGGTCATCAGTTCCAAGAAACATCCCGAAGTCGTTGCCAAGCACGCCAATGTTGGCGACCCCGACTATGTGCTTGATGTGATGGTTCATACCCGCATCGGACCGAACAATGGCGATTACATCTGCCCGAAGAAGAATTTCGGTCTTCCCTGCCCGATTTGCGAATACGCAGACGAATTGAACAAGAATCCGAAGACCAAGAAGGAAGCAAAGGACTTGTTCGCAAAGCGTAAGTGTGTTTATCTTGTGCAGGAACTCACTGACGAGTTCCACGCCAAGAGCGAAGAACCGATGGTGTTTGAAGTCTCTCACGCAGTCTTCTCCAAGGACTTGCAGAGCCGTGCCACCTCCTGCCTGCGTGGTAAGGGTGTGGTGAACTTTGCCGACCCCGATGTGAAGGTTGGTAAGGTGGTTTCCTTCTCCGTCAACGAAGAATCTATGGGCGATGGCAGAAAGTTCAAGAAGGCTGCCAACTTTGAGTTCAACGAACGAGCCGAAGAAATTTCCGATGAAATTCTTGAAAAGTGCCCGTCCCTTGACTCTATGATGGTCATTAAGACTTATGACCAGCTCAAGGCTGCTCTGTATGGCGACCCCGAAGATGAAGAAGCAGGTGCCGAAGAAGGTGCAGGTGAATCGCAGGAAACCGCAGACGAACAGCCGACTGCTCGTTTCCGTAACAACGAACCTGCGGACTATAGCGATGAAGAACCCGCACAGGGTCGCCGTCGTCGCCCTGTTGCCGAAGAAGCCGAAGAACCCGCACCGACCCGCCGTCGTCCGCAGGCAGAACCCGCAGAAGAAGAACAGGAAGCCCCTGCTCCGACCCGCCGTCGTCCTGTTGCCGAACCCGAAGCCGAACAGCCGACTGCCCGCTTCAAGGACAACGAACCTCCCGCAGAAGCCGACTTCGCCATTGACACTTCTGCCGACCCTTACACCGCTGCACGCCGTAATTCCCGCAAGGCTGCGGTGGAACAGGATTCTTCCAAGGAAACTGTCCGCAAGTCCGAAGAACAGGCACCTACGATGCCGTTTGACGAAGAAGCCGAACAGCCCGCACAGAAGGTGGAAAAGAAGGCAGAAGCCCCGAAGCGTGAAGCAGCCGAAGGCGAATGCCCGAATGGTTATGAATTTGGTAAGGACTGCGAACGCCAACCGCTTTGTAGCCGTTGCCCCGATGCCATTTGGTCCAAGTGCGATGCCTGCCGTCGTAGGATGAATCGCAAGTAATAACTACCCGTAAACAACAAGGGGGCGTTGGCTCTGTGCTGACGCCCCTTTTTACCAAGGACATATTATGTCTAAAAAGAAAGAAGATTTCGGTGTCATAGCCGAAGAACCTAGAGTCCGTATGGGGAGCGACCTGCTTGACCTTCTCGTAGGCGGTGATAAAGGTGTGTATGGCTTGCCGTTCGGTGTCATCATCCAAATTTGGGGGGATAGTTCGGCTGGCAAGGCTGCTCCGCTTGATACCAAAGTTTTGACTCCTAATGGATGGAAACTGATGGGTGACATTAAGGTAGGTGATACCGTAGTTACACCTTATAGGGGACAGCACGCAAAAGTGCTTGGTGTTTATCCTCAAGGTGAACGTGACGTGTATCGTTTCTATTTTAATGATAACACTACCGTTGAAAGTGCAGATAACCATTACTGGGTTGTACAATCTCCTAACCAATATAATGGCTGCAAGAATACAACTTTCGGTAACGGTAAGGGTCATTTCCTCGTATCTACTAAAGAACTAGCAGAAGTCTATAAGAACGGCACACCCGCACCTTCCAATGTGGTAGCATTGCCCCTTATAGAGCCTGTAGAATATGCACCAAGGGAAACTCCAAAGATACCCCCGTATCTTATGGGAATCTTAATTGCAGAAGGAATGCTCGCATACAGCACCCCGAAGATTACTATTATAGAAGAAGACATTATTGATAAGGTTGTACAACAAGCTAAATCTATCGGGATGGAGCTACACCGTACTTCGGAGGGCATCACGTATTCTATTGTGCTGCCTGCGGAATCTAATGGCAGGTCGTGGCTTCCCACATATATTAAGGAATTGGGGCTTGACTGTAAATCTATTGATAAGCACATTCCCGAACAATATCTATATGGTTCAGTTACAGAACGTGTGGAATTGTTGCACGGTTTGTTTGACGGGGATGGCTATATGAACAAACAGGGGTGTGCTTCATATTCTACGTCATCCAAACAACTCGCACAAGATGTAGCAGATTTGGCTCGGAGTTTAGGGTTAAAAGCCACTATCTCCAAACCAAAGAAACCTTTTTATACAAAGGGCAAGGAGCGCTATATTGGACACGATTCGTATGTAGTATATTTGGTCCCTGCGAATGGTATATTGCCGTTTTCGTCCAAAAAGCATACGGAACGGATGCGGAAATCTTTAGCGGGGACATTAGCCTATACAAGAACCCGTAGGCGATTGCAGACCGTAGAATATATTGGTAAAAAGCCTTGCCAATGTATCTACATCGACCATCCAATGCACTTATACTTGATGGACAACTTTGTACCTACACACAATACCTTCATCAAGAACGAAATGATTGCCTCTACCTATTGGAAGATGGGTGGTCCGAAGGCTAACTTCGTATGGGAATCGGATGACTCCGAAACAGGCGATACCTTCAAGACTATGTACCTGTATGGTGTGGACTTGCACCCCGAAACCCGCAAGATTGGTCCGCACACCTTCCACGACTCCGAAACTGTGGAAGAAATGGATGGCAAACTCACCAATATGCTTAATTGGATGCCCGAAGGAACTTATGGCATCTATGCGGTGGACTCTCTTGACGGTCTTGCAAGTAAGACCATCAAGAAAAAAGAGGCTGCTCGTGCTGCAAAGCAAGCAAAGGGTGAAGAAGTCTCGGATGAAGGCGATTTCGGTGCCCAAATTGCAAAGTTCTTGTCGCAGGACTTTTTCCGTACAAAGCACAAGGCTCTTGAAAAGAAAAAGACCACGCTCATTATTGTCTCGCAGACCCGCTCTAACATCGGTGCTGCTTCCTTCGCTCCGAAGAAGAAGACAAGCAATGGCGATGCGATGGAATTTTATTGCCATACCCGCTTGAAGGTCTCTAGGCTCGGTTGGATTGAGCGTGAAGGCACGAAAGTGGGCGTGGTGGTCAAGGCTACCACTACCAAGGCAAAGACTCCTCGTCCCTATCGTGAAGTCATCTACACCGCCTACTTTGACTACGGCATTGACAACATCGGCTCCAACATTGACTACCTCTTTGACCTGCGAGGCGACAGTGGCGAACTCTCTCTCAAGAGGGCTAATGCTATTGCTTGGAGTGCCAACGCCAAGAAAAAGACGATGGCGAATCTCAAGGATTGGTTGGACAAGAACGAATGGACAGCCGATTGCAAGGCGGACCGCAAGGCTACCGAGGGAAGCAATTCTCTTACGGTGGATTGGGTCATCGGGTGGGCTACAGAGAAGCCCGAACGCAAGGCATCCTTTGACGAGGAGTTCGGTGAGGAATACTCCCGTGACGAACTCATTAAACTTTGCGAAGACAACCCCGAAATGGCAGAAGAACTCACACAGAGAGTGCGTGAAAAGTGGGAAGCACACGAAGACGCTATTGCGACCAAGCGACCCTCCAAGTATGGCACCCGCCCTGTGGAACAGCCTGCCGAAGAACCCGTTGAAACAGCCGAAGCCGAATAAGGTAGTATCGTGCTATATTATAAGTAGTGGGGTCTAGTGCCCTGCTACTTCTACATATAAGGACTTATGGATACTTTAAACTTTTGGAAAAAACTCAATTTACTCGTCAAGACAAGAACTCCTGTGAAGACCGCTCGCAAAATGGTAGAATCGGGAGAGATAACCAAAGACGAAATCTCTTGGGCTTTGGCTGCTTTGGCGACTCTGCCGATAACTATGTTTGAAACGATGCAGGAGAAGGGGGCTGTGTAGAGATTGGGACAACTACCGCACTGCGGGGTATTATAGTCCGCAAGGGCTACCCTGTCCGTACTCTGTAGGACTCTAGCGGTGGCAGTGCCACAGGGCAATTAGAGTGTTTTGCCCACGCATTGAGTAGGAGTACGGCTCCGCACAGGGCTATCCGATTACAACGGATAGCCTGTTTTTTATAAAAATCTTATTTTGTCTATTGACAACAGGTAGGTAATTTGTTATATTAAGGGCATCAAGACAACCACAAACAAGGATAGCCATATGATTCCTAATTATTCTGTCGCTATTTACACGCACCACCCCGATTTGGTTGAAGGGTTGCAGCAGGCAAACTACGAAACCCAAGAAGATATGGAAAAGGTAGTTGCAGGCGAAGTTGAGAGGTTTTTCAAAAAATGTGGCGGTGCCTGTGAAGCCATTATGGAAACTATGACCCGCTTGGGTATGTTCAAGGGGACAAGCTACGGAACTTCTTATCTCACGATTGATGGGGGTAAGTATGGAAATATCGGGGCAACCTATTGGGCGGGATTTAACGGTATGAACCTCCGAGCCTTCTACAAGTCGGATGGCAAGGAAAAGTATTCCTTGGAAATTTTGATGAAGATTGCGAACACACACGACGTGAGAGACCCGATAAAGAATCCGTTCTCTTTGGAAACATTTGCGTCTAATCCTTACCCGAAATATCCCCCGCTGCGACAGGTCGGACCCAAGGTGCGTGAAGTCACTCCCGAAGAAGCCTGCGATATTCTAGCGAAGCAGGCGAGGGCACTCAATGACGATGGCTACTACCACCCTAACAAGTAAACAATTTTTATGCTACGAATACCTTGCCCGCAACTAGGTATTTTATTACTTTTAACCTACAACCCAAATAAGACCGAACCTGTTTAACCGAGGAACTTTTGAAACCCACTGACGAACTTTACTTCAAGTACGCAGGTGTAATCACAAGTGTAGTGAACAAATACGCCTACAATTTCCCCGAACTTGCCGATGACCTGTACCTACAGGCTCAATTAGTTTTTTGCCAAGCCTGCCTCACCTACGACCCCGAAAAGACAGGGGCTAATGGGAAGGTAGCCTCCTTTGAAACTTGGCTCCGAAACAAGTTGAAATCGCTCAATATGGTCATTAGGAAGGAAGTTCACGGACCTTGCACGACAAGGCACCTCGGAAACCCGCAGGCGATTACGGTCACGAAACTTGCACAGGAAGTGACAAGGGAACCCGAAGATGACCCGATTGATATTTCCGATGCGGTGAGCCAAAGCCTTCTCAAAGACTACAGCGACAACCTTGCGGGCAATCCCTGTGAAGCCCACGACTATCCCGAAGAACTTATTCCCTACATCTGTGCCCTGCGTGGCGATTCCCTGCGAGTGTTCAAGGACTTCTGCGAGGGCAGGTTTGAGAGAGAACCCCGCAAGAATCTTACCAAGGCGATGCAGAGGGCTAGAAGCGTCTATGACCCCCGCTACCTCTACAGGAAAGTTTATCGTGATTGTGGATGGAGTCTTGCACGCGTGCAGAATGCTTGGAGAGGGCTTCACGGTGTCTTGAAAAATTACCTTGACGGCAGGATGCCCGCTCCCCTTACTATGGCGACAGTCACCCTCCCGCAGAATAAGAAGAAGGCTCGGTGGCGAGAACGCTTTGATGAACTCCACAAGATTCCTGTTGCCACTTACAAGGCTCTTGTGCAGGCGGGTGTGATTAGTCCACTGAAGAAGGGCAGGGACGATAACCTTGACCTGTCCAAATACCTCCTTCAAACCTTCACCTATTAACGATAGTGCTATATAGGAATTAGAGGTGCGTCTATGAAGAAAGGTTGTGTACTCAAAAGTTTATCGCAAAAATTACAGTTTAACAAAAAGATGATTAATGATGTCGCAGGAACTATGGAGGGGATTGACAAGAACAAGTTAGCCAAGATTACAGGTGCCCTTGACTACGCCTGTCGTTCCCTTCACACGATGATAAAATCCTATATTTACCCGAAGATTGACGGTCCCAAGTATCAAGAAACCTGCTACGATGACGATATGCCTGGGGTGAGTTTCTTGGTAGCGGAGGGACACGCCTACTACACAGAAGTTGCTGCGGAGCGAATCCTCAAGAAATTCCAAGCCCAATGGCGACCTGTGATGGTGGAAGACATCACGCCCGAAAATCCTGCAAGCGAAATGCTTATGGGAACTTGGGCACTCCGAGCGGATGGTAAGTTGGGTGTCCTGTGTCCTAGCGGTAGGTTGTGCGATGCAGGAACCAAGTTCGGGGTATCTGTAGAACCTGCGGAAAAGGATGCGGTCAATCGCCTTGTCCTTGTCCGCAAGCGATAAAGGTGTATTTTGAAAAATATACCCGCAAACACTCAAACCAAGGACACAACAAGTGACAGACGCTAGACCCCTTTTTCAAACGGTTCCCTATGAAGAATATGAACGCATCCTCGCCAAATTGGACATCGCACAGAAAGAATGTATGCGAATCGCAGACCTGTACCGCAGGGACAGGGATGCCTTCAACCGAGAGATAGACAAGATTATGGCTAAAATAGATTCCGAAAACTTTGATAGCAGCGTAGATAACTTCATTCAAAAGTTGCAGAATGAAAATGCTACCTTGAAGAACCTCAATGCCAAGTTGCAGGAAACTTCTGTCCTCAAGGATTCCTGCATTGAGAGCCTGCGGGAAGAAATCCGCAACCTTAAAGACAAGATATGGAAACTTCAAAGCATCCCGCACACCGACAATTCCGCTGTTATTGACCTCCTGCTTGACGAAAATGCAAGACTCAAGGAACAACTGAATCTAAAGAAAGCCTAGAATTTCGCCCTTCGGGGACAGATACCGTAGGGGTATCTTGATTAACTCAATCATTCCCGATATGTCCTCAAACACATGTGGCTTGCCGAGCCGTCCCCAAGGGTAAACTTTTCACTAACAAGAGAGAATATGAACAACAACGCATATTTCGCAAAAGAACATAGAACAGTCAAGTGGGTTTCTGTATCTTGGGGAACCCCAAGCAAGGAAGTCGCCAAGGTATTGGCAAGGACATCCGATGGCTTTGTAGAAGAAGGCATCTACAACCGCCGTAACAAGACTTGGCACCGACCCGATGGCACCCGCCTAGACAACATCACCCATTGGTCGCTAATCCCCGACAGTATGCCTGTAAAAAAAGTAGTCTAGGTGCTATATACTATTATACCAACCAAAAAGGAAATTCTTATGACCAAGAAAAAACCCAAGAACGACACCGCATCTTACGAATTGGGCAACCTGTGTGTTCACGCTCTCGCCCTTTATACCAATGCGGTAATCAGGGAGCGTTCCGCAGACAAGGTGGAAATGCTTATTCCGCTCACCCTCTCTGTGGGTAAGAAGCAGGAAATCTTGGAAATCACCTACCGAGCCGACCTCAAGACTCTCTCGGAGGGGAACTATGGCACTCTGGCTCTTGATGAACTCGGTGAATGGATGTTCAAGGCGGTCTGCAATACGGTTCGTGCTACAGATGTAGTTGTGGATGTCGTAGGCAAGCCGTTCAATACCCTTAAACAGTTTGAAGTCACGACAGGCTATGGCGACAAGTACATCTACAAGAATAACACCCTTACTCTTGTCAAGGCTAACGCTTCCAAGACCAAGAAAAAGTAGTCTATGGAAATTTCGGCAGAAGAAATCAAGGAGTTCCTTGCACACATCAAGAAATACCGAACGCTCCGAGAAGGTAGCAGCGATTTCCGATGCGAAAGTGCAAAAGACCCATCCCTTGACCGCCATTCCTTTGGCAAGGGTTTTGAGTTAGGTATGTATTATGCCATAGATGTTCTGTGTGGAACAGAATGGGTGGACAACCATCTAAATACCGAGGAATAAAATGGAAATCTTACAACTCTCCGACATCCATTATGGTGCCGACTACGAAGGCAAATTCAATACCGCTAATCAGTGGGCTACCGTAGTTAAGCACGCAAAAGCCCGCAACCCGAAGGGTTACGATGCGGTGATTATTACAGGCGACCTTGTGGATGATGACCCCAAGGTGGACGACAAGACCAAGGCTACCCGCTATGAAGACATCTTTAGCGATGCCTTGAGCCTGTGTGTTTCTCCGAGTGCCCCTGTGCTTGTAACTCCGGGCAACCACGACAACCGACAGATTCTTACCGAAGTTGCGGATTGCCTGCCTGTGAAAAGTTGGAATAGCACCGAACAGCCGAAGGGCTTTGAAGACATCGGTAGTCAATGCCACGTCATCAAGGTCGGTAGCAAGGTGGTTGTCCTGCTGGATTCGGGCACCGAAGAACCGTACAGGGGCATCGCCAAACTTGCAGCCTACACTAAAAATCATATGTGGTATGCCAATGATGCGATGATTTTTACGCATAAGCCGTTCCGCACCGAACGCCTGTATCACCGCTTTATGGTGGGCACCGACAATGTGATGCCCGCAGAATTTGAAAGCCTAGTGCAACCCTACGCAAAGAATTACTTCTGCGGACATTTCCATCATTGGTCGCAGGTGGATTGCAGGTGGATGACTATGTTCACCTGCCCGGGCATCCAATGTCAACTGTGTCCATATACAGAAGAAGTCACGCCTATTGCGATACCTGGCTATCAAGTCATTGAATACACCGATTGTGCTAATACCGATGTTGTCGTTCACCCTGTAATCCTCGGTGACTACGAACCGTAGGGGATTTTATGCCTTGGATTATTGGGGTTCCCTCTGCATTGCTTATAGCGGTATTGCTCACTGTGGCAATACTCTATTGGAGGTATCGCAGGAACAGGATTAAGAACTATTCCTGTGCCGAAGCACAGTTGGTGTCTAAAAAAGCACAGAAGCACTTCCACAAGGAACTGCGGAAACTCTCGGACAAGTTGCTATATCACGTCCTCAAGATTGTGGATGCGTCCGCTCGGAACCGCAGGAATGATGTGTATGTAGATACTTCTCCGTTTGACACTAGGTTTAGCGACCCTGCCGATGCAAAGAAAAATCGCAATGCCGTCAAGGAATCCTTGCGGTCCCGTGGATTCAGCATTATTCCCGATGAAAAGCACAGGGAAGCCGTCATCCATATTTCGTGGCAAACTAATAGGACAATCTAAAATGAAAAATTTGATACTTGTTATCGGTCGTTCGGGTGCAGGCAAGGACACCATTGTAAGGGCTGCAATAGAAGTCTTGAAGGATTCCCACAAGATTGTTTCTGTCCCCTCTTACACGGACAGACCGATTCGCTCTACCGAAACCGAGGGTGTAGAACACACCTTCCTCACCAAGACGCAGTTTGATGAATTATTGGAGCGTGAAACTATCTTTGCCTATACCAAGATAGGCGAGACAGGGTATCGCTATTGCTCCACCATTGAAATGCTTGAACGCCTTGATGGGGACACCATCTTCTATATCATTGACCCGAATGGCTACTACTATTGCTCCAAGTTCAAGGACAAGTTCAATATGCGGGTGGTCTATATTAAGGCAGATGGAACCATTCGTGAACATCGGGCTAACAAGCGAAATGGGGACAGTTCCACTTGGCAGAAAAGAAGTGCAGACGAGGACGAGCAATTTACTCGGTTTGAAGAACTTGCTCCTTGGGATGCCTGCATTCTCAATGACGGCGATTTGTCTGTGTCTGTTGAACGATTTGTCCAAGCGATGAACACTTTACGCTGAACGGAAAGCCCACGGCTTCAGCCGTGGGATGATGAAAACACTTGCCAAATAGGAAAAGTTTTTTATATATTGTTATAAACTTCTATATGAATAGGTCGATTAGTGGTATTCTCGGTCTATAGAAAACAAGGTTTAAATGCCCTGGTGATGCTGAATACCACAATAAGCGTCGCTGGGGCATTTCTAATTGCCTATGGTTGAATTGAAGACATACAAGTACAAGCTGTATAATCGGGATGCTCTAAGGTATCTCGACAATATACTTGTAGTTGCTGGACGGATATACAACCACTGTATAGCTTTGCATCGTAGGTACTACGGCATATATCACAAGATGCTCAATAAGTACCAGTTGCAGAAGCACCTAACAAAGTTAAAGAAGCAATATCCAGAGTGGAACGAAGTTCCGTCACAAGCCATTCAAGACATAACGGATAGGATAGACCGAGCATATCGGTTGTTCTTCTCGAACTTGAAGGCTGGAAAGAAGACCAATCCGCCTCACTTTCAGAAGACGGCTAAATACCGTTCATTCACAACGAAGCAAGCTGGATATAAATTCCACGACTTCAATCGGGTTAAGATAGGCAAGAAGGATTTTCCCTACTGGAACAGCAGGGATTTTGATGGCAAGGTCAAGACCTTAACTGTCAAACGCAAGAGCAACGGATTCTACATATATATCGTCGTTGAGCAAGAATGTACACAGGCAGAGTGGACTAAATCGGGTGAAATCGTTGGTTTCGACTTCAGTCTGCACGACTTCTTGGTTTCCTCTAACGGCGACGATTGTAGTATGCCTAAAATCTTGCAGAAGAACCTCAAATCATTGAGAAACCTATCAGAAAAATACCGAAAGAGCAAGGGTAAGCGAGGTTCGCTGCGTACATTGCAGAAGCTCCACGAGAAAGTAGCCAATCAGCGTTCCGATATGCACTGGAAGTTGGCTCGGCAGTTCTGCCGAGACTACGATGTGATGGTCTTTGAGACACTGTATTTGGCTAACCTATCCAAGAAGTACAAGAAATCTATGTACGATTTCGGATTCAATGCCTTCTTGAATATTCTTGAATATGTCGCTCATAAGACTGGTAAGACCGTAATGTACGCAGACAAGTGGTATCCATCATCTCAATTATGTTCTGAATGTGGTTATCAGAACCACGAATTGAAGGATGTATCCATTAGACATTGGATATGTCCTAAGTGTGGTGCGGAGCACGACAGGGATAGGAACGCCGCAATAAATTTATGTAAGGTAGGGGCATCTACCTTTGGGACATGTTGCCCATCCGTGGCAACTCCCAGAATCCCACGACTTTAGTCGTGGGAGTATGTCAACCGCCAATTCGGTAGCGACAAATGGTGTGTAAACACAGGAATCTATCCAAAAAGGAGATAACTAAAATGACGAAGACAAAAGAATTTAAGCCCAAGTTCAAGGATGGCGACCAGGTGGAAATGCACACCTGTTTTGAATCCACGTTTGAGAAGAACAAGGGTAAGGTATGGACTTGCCGAGGCGATTCCTTCCTGTCTTGCAGCGGGGATGAAGTCGTGTTCCTTGAGGGCTATCGTGGATATTTTTCTGCGGAGTTCTTGCGTAAGGTCTAGTCTATGAAATGTGATGGATGCCCCTACCATAAGGTTGAAATCTACGAAGACAGGGATGAATACTGTCAAATCTTTGGGGAGTTCCCCGAAGATGAAAAATCTCGCAAAGATGGCGAAGGGTGCATTTTCAATATGCGAACTCTTGACAAGTATAAGCGACAGAACGATGAAAGTTTTCAACATTTTCTTGACAACTGCGACAAGTTAGGAGGAAGTCCCGTATGAAGAAAAGCACCACGCTTACTTTGTCCTTGAAGCGACAATGGTTTGACCTCATTAAGAGCGGGGTGAACTACCCACAGCCTAAAGGCTGTGAGCTTCGAGTTTTCGCTTCGACGGAGCCACTTGTGCTAACCCAGTAGAACTGGGAGGCATAGAGGCGGCTACCTCAGCGGAGGCATGTTCCATGCAC
>Ga0265298_10000498_pt1 | contig 58654 bp, 58 predicted proteins | sample AusTroGonzalo_MG_3_FD_193486 | JGI IMG/M metagenome (GOLD analysis project Ga0265298, IMG submission 193486) | Bovine rumen microbial communities from tropical cattle in Woodstock, Queensland, Australia - Gonzalo_01 | ecosystem: Host-associated > Mammals > Digestive system > Stomach > Rumen ... | reverse complement strand
AGTTACCGGACGCTGAACCGGCGTCTTTTGGAAAACCTGATCAAGTGCGGCGCCATGGATTCCCTGGGCGCCTATCGTTCCCAGCTGCTGGCAGTGTATGAAAAAACGCTGGATCTGGGCATTCAGCAGCAGCGGGATTATAACAGCGGACAGATGGGCCTGTTCGGCGGCGACGATTTTGCGGAGGTGAACTCCGTACCGCTGCCGAAGATGGACGAGATGAGCCGTTCGGTGAGACTGAAAAATGAAAAGGAATTAACCGGTTTTTACGTGACCGGTCATCCGCTGGATGGCTATCGGGAAGCGCTGGACAAACTGACACCGCTGTACACATTGACGGACGACACGCCGGCGGTACGGGACGGACAGTTTGTCAACGTGGGCGGCATCATCAGTGCGACAGATATCAAAGTTACGAAAAAAGGCGACTCCATGGCCGTGCTGGCGCTGGAAGATTTCAGTTCCCGCATCGAAGTGGTGGTGTTCCCTCAGGCATACAATGAGTATCACGCGCTGCTGCGTGAGGATGTTGTGGTTGAAGTGGAAGGGCGCTTCAACGTGGACGAGCGGGGCAGCAAGATCATCGCGTCCCGGATGGCGCTGCTGGAAGAAGGCAAGTCCCCGGTGCTGGTGGGACAGCAGCGGAATGCGCGGCGGGGAAACGGATATTATAATGAAAGTATGGATGCAACTGTTTCCGGATATGTGAATGAAAATTCGGCAGAATACAACGAACCTATGGAGCAGGCCGATTACGGACTACAACATCAGAACGAAGCTTCTGCAAAAATTATCCAGGATTCTGCGTCAAACGCTGTAAATCTTAGTTACCAGGACGAGGAAGGTCATATAAAAGTTCCCGTCAGCGCCATCATAGAATTGGTAATTTCGCCGGAACGGGAATCGGATATTGTTACCAAAGCGTTAATTGCGATTTTGCAGAAACATCATGGAAGCACCATGGTCTTTTTGAAACTGATGGGTTCCCGGCGACGCATCCGTCTGGATCCTCGTTATTATGTCAATGGGCAGGATATGGCACTGCAGGATGAACTGAGGGAGTTATTGGGTGAGAATGCGTTCAGGGTAAAAGAGATTTAGTATTGCCCAAGGTTTCTTGCTAAGCATATATTTTTAATTAAGGAGGAGAATGACCATGGCCGTATACCGCTGCCGCATCTGTGGCGCCATTTTTGACGAAGCGAAAGAGGGAAAGAAACTCAGCGAGATTCCGTGTTGTCCAATCTGTAAGCAACCGATTTCAAATTTTGAAAAAATAGCTGATGCAGAGGAAACAAAACCGGAAGTTGCTGCCGGTGAAGCGAAATCAGAACCAATTGAAGCAGCGAAGGCTTCTTTGGCCTACGACGAGACTTATGCCAGAGTGGACGAACGTTGCCGTTACATGAAAGAGATCCATGAAATGGCTGTGACGGGTCGTACCATCGGCGGGGCCATGGGAACACAGATGCCCATGCCCGGCTGGGACGATATCCTGCTGTTGGGTACGCAGCTGAACCCGCCGCCACTGGAGGATGACGCTCCGGTGGAAACGAAGACTGTCATCGGGAAGCATGCGAAGAAGCCCATGGTGTTGGAAAGCCCTGTTTATATTTCCCATATGTCTTTCGGCGCGCTGTCCAAAGAAACCAAGGTTGCGCTGGCGAAAGGTTCTGCTCTGGCAAAGACGGCCATGTGCAGCGGGGAAGGCGGCATCCTGCCGGAAGAAAAAGCAGCTTCTTACAAATATATTTTTGAGTACATCCCCAACAAATACAGCGTGACCGATGAAAATCTGAAAACTGCTGACGCTATTGAAATCAAGATCGGCCAGGGTACCAAGCCCGGTATGGGCGGGCATCTCCCCGGTGAAAAGGTGACGCCGGAGATTGCCGCGCTGCGGGGCAAAAAGCCTGGCGAAGATGTGCAAAGCCCCAGCAAATTCCCGGAAATCAATTCCAAAGAAGACCTGAAAGCCATGGTGGATATGCTTCGGGATCGTTCGGAAGGCAGACCTATCGGCATTAAGATTGCGGCAGGGCGTATCGAGCAGGATCTGGAGCACTGCGTGTTTGCGCAGCCGGATTTCATCACCATTGACGGACGGGGCGGCGCAACCGGTTCCAGCCCCTTCTTCCTGCGGGAAGCGACCACGGTACCGACCATTTTTGCCTTGAGCCGCGCCCGGAAGTATCTGGATTCCGTTCATTCCGACATTGCGCTGGTGATCACCGGCGGGCTGCGTGTATCTCCCGACTTTGCCAAAGCGCTTGCAATGGGCGCCGATGCCATCGCCATTGCCAGTGCCGCACTGATTGCGGCGGCCTGCCAGCAGTATCGCATCTGCGGTTCCGGCAACTGTCCTGTGGGCGTTGCCACACAGAACCCGGAACTGCGTGCCCGCCTTAACATTGAGGCCGCAGCTCAGCGGGTGGCAAACTTCCTGAACGTATCCCTGTCGGAGCTGAAAACCTTTGCCCGCATTACCGGACATTCTTCTGTCCATGATTTAAGCATTGCTGATCTGATTACGTTAGACAAGGATATCGAAGAGTTTACCGGCATTCCCCATGCGGGAAGGGCAAAGTTCTGAACGTGAAGATAGTGAAAAGAAACGGCCCCTGCAGAACCAGGCTCTGCAGGGGCTTGATATTTTTCGGAGTAGCACTGTTTTACTAGGTTGCATTATAAATAAATGGTTTGAATTAACAAAACAACATTTATTCATTACGACTGTTTTGGTGGAGCAGATACGTTAAATACAAGCTGGGTTTATTTAATTTATCCTGTTGCATACGCAACAAATCAAGTAAAGTAAGATTATCCAGCAATTCATCAATGGTTTCCTGAAGCAGTTTCCAGACTTCTATTGTTGTGCAGGTGTCATATTTGGGACAAGGATTCTGCTGTTGGTTCAGGCAAGGTACAAGGGAAAAATCGCTTTCCATTGATCTCACAATCTGTCCTACGGAATAATTCTCAGGCGCGTCAGCTAAATGGTAACCGCCGTTGGTTCCTTTCTCGCTGACCACAAAACCGTTTTTGGAAAGTAAGCTCATAATGTGTTCCAAATACTTTACGGAGAAATCCTCTTCTTCCGCTATGCGCTTGGCAGATACGCATTCGAGAGTATAACGGTCTGCAAGATACAACATGACACGCAGTGCGTAACGTCCTTTTGTTGAAATTTGCATAGTATCACAGCTTTCCGGTTAATCATCTACTTTGGCAATAGGTTTTTTTAGAAATCAGTTACTCCAGTTAATTATATAGAATTCTTTATGGGAAATTATATCACAAAAAGAACTTTTTTGCCAATAAATTGAATACAAATTTAAAACAATTTTAATTAATCTTCAAGCTCCTACCTATCACATGGGTAGGAGTTTTCTTTTGTAAACATAAACCGTATCGGTTCGGAAAACAGGAAGCTTTTGCTGACAGAAAAGAAATAATGGCCTGAAGATATTTCACATTATAAATATATAACTGCGTAAATCTCATACCGGAGCAATAGGCCTTGAAGCTGTTTAGTGTCTTGCGTTTCTTAAGCTCTCTGCTTAAATAAAAATCAAAGATAAAGTAATTATCCAAGCTGATGAGAATGCAGAAATATGAAAGGCGGGACAACAAAGCATGAAACGCAGAGATTTCTTCAGGCAGGGCCTGCCATCATACATTTATAAACTGGGCTCCGGTTTTATGGAAGAAGCAGGGATTGGGGAAGAGAATAAGGAATATTTTGATTCTTTTGAATCAGCGTATCCCTTCCTTTCTGAGGTTAGCATGGAGATGCTGTACCAGGCTGCAGCACAGGTAGGCATTGATCCGACAGGAAAGAGCAAGCTGGAGCTGGCCAGAGAAGTCTATGAAAGAAGAGGGCTTGTGTACCATGACGGTTAATGAAATTTTGACTTCTGCTTTGGTTCTTTATATGCAGGGAGGCAAAGAAGGGGATTTGGAATATGTAAGCCGTTCCGAATGTACCCAGCTGGGCTGGTTCTTCTGGCTGAAAAATGTACCTGGTGTTTATGAAATCGAACTGAAAGGAGATCATCCGGAAACCAACCGGCAGGGAAGCGGCAGGGAAGACTTTTATGTAAGGTACTATCCTGCCCTTGACGAAGAAGTGCTGGAAGAGTATTCCGTACAGGAACAGATATTACGGTTTGACAGTACTGTCTTTGATGATTGCGACATCACCACGGATCAGGAAGAACATGAGATCTGCCCCTGTTGCGGGGTTCCGCGGAAAAATAACGGGAATAATGAAGAAGATGCACCGGACGAATGTCATTATGAGCCCGGGCATAAACACAGTCATGAACATCATCACGATCATGAACATTGCTGTTGCGACCAAACCCATGAGCACAACGCGCCGCAGCGGCGTGCGAAAGGTATTCCCAGTCTGCTGAAAAAGTTTGATATGAACAAACGGTTGTTCAGTATCGGCATGCTGGCAATCACAGCAGATTCTGAAGAAGGCGGGATTTCAGCAGAACTGGAGACCCGAAAACGCTTCGTTGAAACGGCGAAGGAAGCCATTACCGTCCGTCAGGGGGATGCGACAATCGAACTTGTTGAAAAAGGCGGGGTCAACCGAAATGTTCCCGGGTTTGAACTGTCAGAACGGTTTATGAAATTTTTTGGAGGTAATCTTCTGGCAGCAATGGTAAAAGACAAACAGACTGAGATCCATATAAAGCAAGTGCCGGAAATGGCGTCTGATACTCTTCGCAAGAGCGATGAAGATTCAGATGTAATCATTCAATATATTTTTACAGAAAAGGAGGGTAAGACATGAACGATACTACAGTTGTACAGGAAAATGAAGAGAGCAAATTCTCATGGAGCGGTTTTATTGTAGGACTGGTAGTAGGCGGAGCATTATTCCTGTTAACGATTCAGATCGTTAAGGCATTGATGTTCTCACTGACGGCGGCCTGATTATTGTAAGGAGGAAATGTAAATGGGCGTATCACGTAGAAACTTTTTGAAAGGCCTTGCAGTGGGAGGCACTGCAGGCTATTTTGCAATGGCAGGCGTTACATCCACCGTTATGAAAGACATGTTCCTGCCCGATGAACCGGTTGGCGACGACGACATCGGTGAAATCAAAAGCGTAAAGGTTACGCAGGTTTCCGAAACCAGCTGGTTTGACAACCCGATTCTGGTAAATGACATGCAGAAAGCCGGCGGGCTGTTGGTCAACCAGTACATCATTCCCTGGACCCACGAAGGCGTAAAAATCGGTTACAACGGAGACAACTCCGGTGGTTACAGTGCCCTGCTGGACATTGAGTTTTTAGACGGTTCCAAAAAGAAAATCCTGTTTGACTGCGGCTGGAATACGGCCTGGATGGACGAATGCTTCAAACGGGAAGGCGTCGATAAGATGCTGGAAAACCATGAAATTGACCTGATGTTTGTAACCCATGAGCACTTTGATCATTACTGGGGGATTGAGTCCGTATTGAAGCATCATCAGGAAATTCCTGTGGCCGTACCGAAAGGCTTCTATCAGGAAGGTTTTGATCTGCTGCAGGGCAAGCATTTTGACATTGCCAAGGTTAAGAATGACTATCCTCACAAAGGCAAGGTTACCGTACGGGAATCCGGCAAGGTTCATCACCTGTATCCCGGCGTAGCATCCATTACCTTTGACTCTTCCATCATCACACGGGTTAAAGGCGAGCAGGCCATGGTATTAAATGTAAAGGACAAAGGCCTGGTCGTAATCACCGGCTGCTGCCATATGGGCATCATCTCCCTACTGCAGGAAGTACGGCACCGTGTCAAAGGCGGCAAAAAGATTTACGCCATCCAGGGCGGTCTGCACATCTCCCCGTTTGAAGACTGGGATCCGCAGTATGACGACCTGATCAAGGCCATTCCTGCCTATGGTATCGAGGTTATGGCCTGCAACCACTGTACGGGTTACCTGACAGCTGAAAAGATGGTAAAGGCCGGTTTGCCGGTAGTACAGGGCACAGCAAGATTTAAGAGTAAAAAGAAACTGTTCCTGGGGAATGGTGACCAGGTTATGTTCGGCTGATGCGGAAAAGGAGGCGCGACAATGATAAGCTTAAAAGACCATATGTGGCTGGAAAGCCGCATTCTGGAAAATAAGATGCAGCAGCCTCTGCGCGGTATCGTGGGAGTGCTGATTTCGTTCATCATGTTTTATGCGCTGTGGTGGATCTTCATGGATGTCCGGGGCATAATGCGCTGGTACACGCCGCAGTACGGTTATATGTATATCCGCTGGATCCTGATCGTGGTTATCTGGCAGGCGTATATTTTCAATTTCTGGCCCTTCAATAAATTCAGGGAAACTGCCCACCCGATTGTTGCAGGCCTTGGCCTGATTGCAGTGAACTTCGCTTTGGTAGGCGCTGTAATCTGGGGCTTCTTCTACAACTTCTTAGGCAAGTTCTCCATTCCGTATCTGAGCGTTGACGGCCTTACAAAATTAGGAATGACCCAGTTCTACGCCCGCGAATATTCGTCCCTGGCTATCCTGATGTTCGCGGCCATCGCTTCCTGGCTTAGCCCCATCGTGCCGGTGTGCTTCAACAACCAGCCCTGGCACAATATGAAACAGCCGGCCCGTGGCATCACCGTGTTCCTGGTAACCCTGTTCGCTTCGGTTCTTTGTTTCTTCTGCCTGATGCATCCCCATTACCATGTTCTGTTCTGGCCCTGGCAGGAATACGCGGCTGCTTACCCCTGGTGGTTCAATTTTGCCCATACCCTGCACGGCAACTTCAACGTTGGCTGGGTAATGTGCGGCACGGTAGCCATCTGGCTGCTGGAAGTGACCTTTGACCGCTATCCTTTCGCGATGATCCAAAACAAGATCGTCCGCGGTGTCGTAGGTTTCTTCGGCGTTCTGGCTTTCGCGATGCTGATATTCTTCGCATTCAACTTTGTCCAGGACCTGTCCTGGGGTCCTGCCGTAGACGGTGCAAAACGTATCTACGCACCTGACTGGCGTTACCTGCACAGCGGCGAATTGGCGATCATGATGCTGATTCCGGCCATGATTCTGAACTTCTACTTTGACAACGGCCCGAAAAAATACGGCCCGGCTGTTAACATCGCCCTGCGTATGCTGATCATCCTGGTCGGCATGGGCGTATTCCATTTCCTGTATTATAAATTCAGTCCCGGCTTATTAGGAACCCAGGCAGGTTACTCCCATCCGCAGCAGTTCCCCATGGCCCCCGGCATCCTGTTTATTTGCTGCATGCTGTTCCATAACTGGTTTATGGATTTCTGGCCCGGCAAAAAACGTGTCGGCAATGTGGAAACTATGCTGGACGAAAACGGAGATGAAATCGGTAAAGAAAAAGAAGCTGAAACCGGTTTTGTTCCCGGCAACCTGGCAGGCGCTTGCTGTGAAACAACACAGCCTTCTGCGATAGTTCACGGTAAACCGGCGATAGTCATGTATAAGCATGTTGAGTAATAATGGATTAACTGAGTGAACACTGAATTAAAGGACGTCATTTTGGCAAAGTATTTTCTGCTTAGGAAATGACACCCTGAGCTTCGCAAGAAGCTTTCCTATATCAATCTGTAGTTGCGAACCGGTACGCGGGGCCATACCTCCGGAAGTATGACCCCGCTCCCGGCAAGCAGGATGAAAACCGTCAGGCGCAAAGCCTGCAAAGGTGGTGTTATTGTGGGAATCGGTTTAGGCGAATTTGTAATCGTTTTATTAGTGGCATTTATCGTCGTCGGGCCGGAAGACCTTCCCAAAGTTGCCAGAACATTGGCACGCTGGGTCAAGACAGCCAGAAGGACGATGAAAGACATCAGCGGTTCCTTTGAAGAGAATCTGGAAAAAGAAGATTTTGTCCAGGCGAAAGAAACACTGACAAGTGATTTTCAACAGGCAAATTCAGAGCTGGCGCGGATCCAGCAGCAGGTACTGGAAAATGCAAGGCGGGAAGAAGCCGCAATGGATTTGAAAAACTAGTTTACGTCATCATTATAATTATGTAACTGACTGCCTGGGGTGTGGCAGCGATGACAGCGGTAGGACTGTCGGAATAAAAATGAATTTCATGTATCAGTCAAACAGAAAGAAGGCATATCATGAGATTAGGAACTACAGAGATTTTACTGATTTTAGTCATTGCGTTGGTCGTATTCGGTTCCAGCCGGTTAAGCGGCGTGGGCAAGGCGCTGGGAACCAGTATTCGCGAGTTTAAGGAAGAAGTAAAGAGCACCGGTAATGCTGAGGGTGGTGAAGGCAATGTCGGAAAACCGGCAGGCAAATGATTTGGCGGTAACCGGTCCCGGAACGCAGGAAGTTGCGGAGCAGGAAAGCCAGGGGACGCTGAAAGAACATTTTCAGGAACTCCGGAAACGGCTGCTGTATTGCTTTATCGTTGTTGCAGTGGTGTTCTTTGTGATTGCCACCTGTTTTGCGGATACGCTGGTACAGTTGATTTCCGTTCCCATCAAGGCAAAAGGCATAGAGTTTGTTTATGTGGGGCTGGCGGAGGCGCTGACGGCCCAGCTTCAGGTTTCCTTTATAGCTGCGATGATCGCGGCAGCCCCGTTCATTTTTTACCAGATCTGGGGATTCATTGAACCTGCCCTGTATGACAACGAAAAGAAAGCGTTGCTGATTTTTATGGGTTGTTCCATACTGCTGTTCCTGACAGGTATCTGCTTCGGTTACGGAGTGGTTTTCCTTTCGGCGATCAACTTTTTTGTTTTTACCGGAGCGGGTATCGCGACCCCGATGTTATCCATAAGCCAATATGTTGGCTTCATGTTTACCTTTGTGCTCTCCTTCGGGCTTGTGTTTGAGATGCCGATCATAACCTATGTGTTATGCCGGATTGGCATCGTAACGCCGGACCAGCTGACCGCGTTGCGTAAATATATTATCTTTTGTATCTTTATTGTAGCTGCGTTCCTGACGCCGCCTGATGTGTTGTCACAGGTCCTGATGGCGCTGCCCATGATTGTTTTATATGAAGTGGGGATTATTGTAGCCAAACTGACCTGCGGGAAAAAATCCACGGCGGAAGCATAAAAGTTTATAAGGGAGTCAAACTGATACCTCCTCCTCAACGGAACAGGCAATCGGGGCAGGAGTAACCCCGGTTGCCTCTTTCTGTTACAGGGGATTTTGAGGCGGTTAAGCTGACCCGGATAGTATGGGTTAAATTCTGATGTCAATAAGAAGAAAAAAGTATATAATAATTCTGTCGGATTAAATCGTTGTATCTTTTAGACCTGTATGAATAAAACCATTTTAAAGTGAATCTGTTTTTAAAGGAACTAATCTTACTGAGATATTTCCCGGATTCCTGACATCAGAAGGAGGACTGTTTTGAAAAAGTTATTGCTGATAGACACTACACAGCAGCATAAAGAAATAATCAGAGACACGCTGGCTGTAGAATTTGATGTAATTGTAGCGAATAACGGGGTGGAAGGATTATCCATACTGGATACCACTCCTTCCGTTTCCGTTGTAGTGTTGGTGTTCCCTATGGTGGGGCTGAACGGTCCGGAAACGTTGCAGACGATTCGTTCGGATTCCCGTTTTAAACATTTGGCGGTAGTTGTTGTGGAAAGCGGCAGGGTTTCGGATGAAATCATGGACCTGACGGCAGGTGCAGATGATGTGATCCATATTCCCTGTGACCCGGAACTGTTGCTGGCAAAAATTAGAAACGTGGTTACCAACCGGGAACTGCTGCTGACGACACAAAGCCGCTACGGATTGCAGAGTAACATATTAGATGAAACGGATACTGCGATTTATGTCGTAGATGCCATCAACTATAATCTGTATTATGTAAACCATGCGGCTTCCAAACTGATGGGCTGCAGTTTCCAGAATTATTCCGGGAAAAAGTGCTATAAGTATTTAATGGGGAAGAATGCGCCTTGTGCATTTTGCAAGGTTGCCATAGCCCATACCAATCAGAATACCGCGGAGATGTATCTTCCCCATAAGGATTGTACAGTTAAGGTAAGGGTGCGCATGATGGAATGGATGGGTCGTCCATCCTATATTCTTTATGAAGAAGATATCACAGAACAGAAAAAAACATATGAAATGGCAGAAAAACGTTATCAGCAGGAGTTGCAGCGCAGGAGCCGCGTCAATCTTGACTTTATGGCCTATCTGCTGATGAACGTGACAAAAGGGACAGTTCTTGAACACGATCCCCACGGGTTTCCTGTCCCTACCATAGCTCCGGGCCATCCCATAAGCGATTTTATAGAACGTGTGCTGCCTACAGTCATTGATTTCGATAAGCGCCGCGAATTTGCGGATATGCTCAAGCTGGAAAACATGCGTAAGGCGTATGAAGAAGGAAACAAGTTTCTTTCTATTGACTACCGCCGGTACAGCCGTCAGGATAACATTATTATGTGGGCCCGTTCCACGATTCAGCTGATGAAAGACCCGCAGTCCGGCGAGCTGACCGCATTCCTGTACACCTATGATATCAATGAAATGCGGATGATTCAGGAGACCATGCAGGCGGCTGCCCGGTATGACTATGATATCCTGGCTCATATTAACCTGATTACGGAAACAATTAAATGCTATGCACAGAATAAAAAGAGGCTGGACCGTTTCCTCAAAAGGGAGTATCCGTACAACAATACAATTCAACGTTTTGTTGGCAAGTATGTTTTAAAAGAAGAACGGGCAGAGACATTGGAAAAAGTTACAGTTCCTGTCATCAGTAAAGAACTGCAAGATAAAGACATCTACGAAATCATAGTTAATGTTAAGGTACACGGGCAATTCCGGCAGAAAAAGGTTCGCTTTGCCAATTATGACAAAAAGTACGGGATGGTCTTTTTGTCTATAGTAGATATTACAGATGTGCTGGAACATGAGGCCCAGCAGAAGAATAACCTGATTGCGGAATTAAACACGAAAAATGAGGAAAACAGACGCAAGACCAAGTTCCTGACGGCCGTCAGCGAGGAGATGAAGGTTTCCCTTAATACGGTCATGGGTATGACGGATATAGTGGAAGAAGATATACGCAATGAAAAAATGGTCCGGCAGAGTCTGCAGTCGATCCGTAAGTCTACAGAACATATTGTAAACATAGTAAATGACATGGTGGATCTGAGCCGTATTGAAAGCGGGACCCTGCCTTTGAAAAAGGAACTCTGCGATATCAATAAAGGAATGGAACTGTTGAGGAAACAGGTTAAACCGTTGCTGGCGACGAAAAACCAGAAACTGTCGGTGGAAAAGCAGGCATACCATACCACGTTTTATGCAGACCGCTCTGTTTTGCAAAAGATCATGGCAAATCTGCTTGAATACATTGTCAAAGTGACTCCTTCCAAAGGGGTTATAAGACTAAAGATATTTGAACTTCCCAGCCTGAAGAACGGCTATATTCATTATCGTTTCTCCATGCAGTCTGAACAGGCTTCCGTGAGTGAGGAGGAAGTCCGGAACCGCATGGAAGCCTTTGCCTGGCTGGAACGCAGCAACGGTGTGTTGCGTAATGAATCGGGAATGGGACTGGCTATTTCCAAGGGACTTGCCGCGGTATATCAGGGTGCTTTAGATGTAAGGTGCTTACCGGAAGTCGGAATTGAATTCATAACTGAGATGCATTTCCTGTTTGCCGATGCAGAATCAGCGCAGGAAAAAACACCATCTATCAGCGCCCGCAGCAATCTTGAACTGCAGGGTGTACGGGCTTTAATTGCCGAAGATAAACTGGTAAGCATACTGGTGGCCAGGAAACTGATGGCAAGCAAAGGAATAAAAGCCGATTACGTAAAAAACGGTAAAATTGCTTTTCAGAAATTCACGGCATCGGAAGAAGGGTTCTATGATCTGATCATTTTGGATCTGCACATGCCGGAGGCTGACGGGTATGCCGCCGCTCAGATGATACGGGCCTGTGAACATCCGCAGGCTAAAACCATTCCTATCATCGCCATGTCCAGCAACCTGGCGGAAGATAACGAAGGGAAATGCCTGGCTGCCGGGATGAATGCGTTCATTCCCAAACCGATCAAAGGAGATAAATTGTTGAAGCTGATTCTTTCGGTCATCCGGAATTCATAACAGGTAATTCTTAATTTTTTTGAAGGGTGTGTGTATTATGTTGGCAGATTTGTGGGTAACATTTCAAAAAGGCGGATACGTGATGTATCCGATCCTGGTCTGTTCGATCTTCAGTGTTGCGCTGGCGGCAGAGCGGATCATATATTACAGTCACTGTGATACAGAGGATTCTTTTCTGGCAAAAGTTGAAGCATTGTTGCGGTCGCCGGAGGAGGAGGCCGTCGGGCAGGCAAGGAAGGCTGAGGGAGACTGCGCCAGGCTGGCTGAGTATTATTTGACTCACAAAGAGGCTGGACTGACCGGCGTGGAGACCCGGGCCAATATGATGCTGGATTCTTACAGCGACCACCTGGTGTTTTTGAGCATGATCGTGACCGTATCGCCGCTGTTAGGTTTGTTAGGAACTATTATAGGCATGATCAACTCTTTCAAGGTTTTTGATTTACGTGCGGGGCAGCCCTTCGCTATTACTGCAGGCATAGGCGAAGCGCTGATTGCCACTGCATTCGGCCTGATTGTTGCCATTATTGCCCTGGTATTGTACGGTTTGCTGAAATACCGTTCGAATGCATTGGGCAAAAAGCTTGCAAGATGCTGCGCAGCTTTGGAACTTCATGCAAATGGTGGTGAAGCCCGATGAGATTAAAGAAGACTTCGGAAGAAATGCCGTCGATTATAGTGATCCCTATGATTGATATTATGTTTTTCCTGTTGGTTTTTTTCATGCTTAGCACCATGTATATGACAAACCTGAAAACGGTGCAGGTGAAGCTGGCGGATCTTTCCGGCAGTAAAATCACGCAGGAAATTTCTTTTGCGGTTACAGTCAATGAACAGGGAGACGCTTTTGTCGGCGATACAAAAGTTGACATGAAAACGCTGCAAAAATATGCGGAAGATGAAATGGCGCGCAATCCCAATGCGATGATCGTGCTGCGGACTGACACAAACAGCCATTACGGTAAGTTTTCCGCCGTGCTGGATGCCCTGAAACAGGCAGGTGTTTCCCAGATTGGCATCGCTTCTGATGCAGGTGAGTAATGATGATGCAGATAAAACACCGGTTTCTGGCTGCTTTTCTGATTTCATTCATTTTGCATGGGGCGGTCCTTTTTGGCAGTATGCTGTATGCCAGCCATTATCCGCTGGGCGAGACCTCTGACGAGATTTATGAGGCCAGCGATGTGGTAGATGGAATGGCGGAGAAGCCCCTGGAAAGAGTGGAGAGGCAGATCAGCCAGAAAAGCAGAAAATATGCAAGCAGCATTACGCTGGTCATCCTTGACCGCGACCAGGTGAAAAAAGTGGATTCCCGTACCCGGCATGTAGCCAGCCAGATCCAGGATGAAAAGCTGAAAAAAGAGGGAAAGAGTGTTCCCATCAGCAAGAACCCGGCCATGAAGCCGAAACTGGTTTCTTTCAGCCCGGTACCCTATCCGGCGGAAGCCAACGGTGCGGCGGGAACGGTCATCGTATGTTTCCTGGTCAGCTATGACGGGAGGCCGGAATACGCTTCCACGGCGGAGTCTTCCGGGAACCGTTTTCTGGACGCGGCGGCAGTGGAGCATTGCATAACCTGGCGTTTTACCCCTGCAAGGGATGACAAAGGGCGCCTGGTCCGCTGTCTGGTCTATATCCCGGTCACGGTAAAACCGTAAATGTTATTGTGAAATGCATACCTGATGGCTGTAACAGATTCTTCACTTGAATAATCTATATATTTAACATTTTGGTCTTGACAAGAGTGCTATAATGAAAATGAAGAATAACCGTCGAATTGTTTCGGCGGTTTCTTCTGTTTTTATGCACATTTTTTTGTTTGACGATATATTCAAGTATTGTCTGTCATGCTGTGCATTGTTATCAATATAATGAAACGGAGAGACATGAAAACATGAAACGTACTTTTACCATTTTAATTTTGCTTTTAACAGTTCTGCTTGGTGTTTTCGGTTTTGCCGGTTGCGGCGGTTCCGGCAAAAGCGCAGGCGCAAAGGCAGACGAACCCAAGCCTGAGTTAAAAATCGTCGCTACCATTTTCCCGGAATACAGCTGGGTGAAGGAAATTTTGGGGAAACGGGAAACCGCGACGCAAGTAACCATGCTTTCCAAAAAAGGCGTGGACATGCACAGCTACCAGCCCAGTGCGGAAGACATCCTGGCGATTGCGAATTGCGATTTGTTTATCTACGTGGGCGGCGAGTCGGACAAGTGGGTGGACAAAGCCTTAAAGGAATGCGGCAATCCGAAGCGGAAAGTAGTTAACCTGATGAAGCTGCTGGGCAATCGTGTCAAGGCAGAAGAAGAAGTGGAAGGCATGGAGAAGCATGACCATCACGAACATGATAAGGACGGGCATGATCACCACGACAAGGATAAGCACGAACATGATAAGCATCACGACAAAGAGGAAAAGCACCATCATGAGGAAGTGGAATACGACGAACATGTGTGGCTGTCCCTGAAGAACGCGGACATCGCCTGCAAAGCCATTGCGGAAGAACTGGCGGCGTTGGATCAGAAGAATGCGGCAACATATCGCGCCAACTATGATGCTTACAGCAAAAAGCTGGCGGCACTGGATAAACACTATGAAGAAGCCGTGAAAAAAGCCCCAGTGAAAGCTGTACTGTTCGGCGACCGTTTCCCTTTCCGCTATCTGACGGATGATTACGGCCTGAAATACTATGCGGCGTTTAACGGCTGCTCGGCGGAAACGGAAGCCAGTTTTGAAACGGTGATCTTCCTGGCGAAGAAGATGGACGAGTTGAAGCTGCCTGCGGTTCTTACCATTGAAGGAAAGCAGCATAAGCTGGCCCGGACCATTGTGGAAAACACGAAAGAAAAGAATCAGAAAGTGCTGACCCTGAACTCCATGCAGTCGGTAACGGAAGAGGAAATGAAGAAAGGTGCCACGTATCTTTCTTCCATGGAAGAGAATCTGAAAGTTCTGCAGCAGGCATTGCAATAAAAGCTATGGGACTTAAATATAGGTAATTGATCATGCAACCGCAAATATTCTGTGAGGATTTAAAATTAGGCTACGGCGGTAATATACTGGTGGAACACCTGTCCTTTGCCGTAAAGAAAGGCGATTATCTCTGCATCGTGGGTGAGAACGGCGCGGGCAAGAGCACATTGCTCCGTACGATCCTAGGTCTGCAGGAGCCGCTGTCGGGAAAGATTATCCTGGGCGACGGACTGCGCCGCAGGGAAATCGGCTACCTGCCCCAGCAGACCTTTGTGCAGCGGGATTTCCCGGCTTCCGTACGGGAGGTAGTCCTTTCCGGCTGCCAGGGACGCTGCGGCCTGCGGCCCTTTTATAACCGGGAAGAGACACAGCTGGCGGAAAAGGCTATGGAGCAGATGGAAATCACGGCGCTGGCGAAGACCAGTTACCGGGACCTTTCCGGCGGGCAGCAGCAGCGGGTGCTGCTGGCGAGGGCCCTGTGCGCTTCGGAGAAGATGCTGGTGCTGGACGAGCCGGTTTCCGGACTGGATCCTAAAATGGCGGAAACCATGTACCGGCTGGTGGCGCGCATCAACCGGGAAATGGGTATTACCATTATCATGATCTCCCACGATGTGCAGGAGGCGATTCCTTACGCGACGCACATTCTGCACATGGACCGGGATTACTTTTTCGGTTCGGCGGAAGAATATAAGAAATCGGAGTTTGGCCGGTTATTTCTGGCCTGAGTGGGTACTATGTCAGATAAACTGTTCATGTATTTTCAATATCCCTTTGTGATGAACGCCCTCATCGTAGGGGTGCTGATCGCCCTGTGTTCCTCCATGCTAGGGGTAACGCTGGTGTTGAAACGCTACTCCTTTATCGGGGATGGCCTTTCCCACGTGGCCTTCGGCGCCATGGCCGTGGCGGCGGTGGCGGGCTTTACGGATGACATGCCGTTCATTTTGCTGGTGACGACGGCTTTTGCCATCCTTCTGCTGCGCACCGGGCAGAACGCGAAGATCAAAGGGGACGCAGCCATCGCTATGATTTCAGTGGGCGCGCTGGCCGTAGGTTATCTTCTGATGAATGTGTTTTCTTCGTCCGCCAATGTCTCCGGGGATGTGTGCACCACGCTGTTCGGTTCCACTTCCATCTTAACGCTGACAAAGATGCAGGTGGGGATGTGCGGTGTGCTGTCCGCTGTTGTGATCGGTGTATTCATTCTTTTCTACAACAAGATTTTTGCCGTGACCTTTGACGAAGCCTTCGCTCAGGCAGTGGGTACGCCGGTTGGGACTTATAACCTGCTGCTGGCAGTGCTCATCGCGGTGATCATCGTGCTGGCCATGAACCTGGTGGGCTCGCTGCTGATTTCCGCACTGGTAATCTTTCCGGCTTTGTCGGCCATGCGGGTGTTCAGCAGCTTTAAATCGGTCATCCTCTGTTCTGCTGTCTTTTCCGTGGTCTGCGCCTTTACGGGCATCGTGTTTTCGATTCTGGCCGGCACGCCGGTAGGCGCTACCGTTGTCATGATCGACATGCTGGTCTTCGGGGTATTTTACGGAATCGGCGCATTAAAAAGCGGAGGGCGGTGAAGAAAGGGATAAAAAAACATATAGGCGCGATAAATGCGCGGAGTTTTCGCGTTAGCAGTGTTTTTACCGGAATTCATTCATTTTGAACCTGTTGAATTTGGCATAAATTTTGGTGTTTTGTTTCAGCTGTTGAACTGCATTACAGGAGGTGCGGGCATGAAAGACAATACGATGAAGCGTATTGCTTTAACGATTCTTTTATTCCTGCTGCCTCTGTCTTTTATTGGCTGCGGGGGAAGCGGCAGCGATAAGAAAACAGGCAGCGTCATTCCGTCTAAACAAAACAGCGTGGAAACGGTACTGCAGCAGAAAATGGCGGAAGCCGACAGGCAAAATGCAGATAACAACAAAGGAAAAGAAACCGTGCATAAACAGACAGCTGCCGGAGAAGCTTCAGCCATACAGGATAAACAGGACGTTAATGCGCCGGTCAGTGCCAAGAAGATGAAGGAACTGGAAGATAATACGCCCCGTCACGACGTGTACGACTTGCATCCCTCGTATACGAAGGTGGATTACGATTTCAGCAAGATGGATAAAAACATGATGTATACGCAAATCTACAACATGCTGAAAACACCGGATGAATATAAAGGAAAGGTCGTCCGGATGCAGGGCACCTTCGGCCATTATTATGACGAAAAAACCGGGAAGCATTATTATGGCTGCGTGGTAATGGATGCGACGGCCTGCTGTTCCACCGGCATGGAGTTTTCCCGGAAGGGAAAGCATATTTATCCGGATAATTATCCGAGGATGGATGAACCGATCAGAGTAACAGGGCGGTTTACTTCTTACAAAGAAGGAAAAGAGCTTTTCTGCGAGCTGGCAGATGCGGAAATGGAAAAGCTTTGATTTTAAGAGTTTTTATTTTTTTACAGAAGTGGTAAAATATATATGCAGAAACAAAAGCACCGGTTCCTGTACTATATTTACGAAGGGGGAAGAATTGTGAAGAAGTTTTTTATGGTTGTGATGGCGATGCTGCTGTCCCTGTCCCTGCTGGCAGGCTGCGGCGGCGGAGACAAAAAAGCAGAGCTGATCAAAGGGCTCAAAACGGAAATCGGTACCCTGCTGGGCAATGTAGATAAGCTGGCTGCCGATGAGTTGAAGGGCGATGCCGCTAAGAAAGCCACGGAAGCGTTCAAGGGCCTGATGGACAAAATCGCGAAGCTGAAAGAAGCGGCTAAGGGTAATGCGGCTGCGGAGAAAGATGTGGCCAACCTGATGGGCAAAGCCGCGGGGCTGTCGGAAAAGATCAGCCGTGGCCTGGCTGCAGGCAACCTGAAGATCGATCCCAAGACCTTTAAGGTGGAAGATCTGGAAAAGAACGGCTGGGTAGCGATCAAAGATGCGGCCGGAAAAATCACCGGTTATTATAATCCGAAATCTGTAGTAACAGATGATCTGGGCAAAAAAGCGTACGCCTGGATTCTGAAGGTTGGTGAAGACGGCAAGGCGCTGGACTTCTGCAATGTGGCTTTTGACTATGCAGCTGGCAAGGTTGCTCTGAACAAGGAAGCAATTCTGGAAAACAAAGACGGTGTGTTTAGTTTTGCGGCAGCAAAAGAAGCAATCAAATCACTGGTTTGGGGCGACGGTGTAAAGAGCCTGGGCGGCTTGGACCTGAATGCGATTTTCGAAAAACTGAAACCCCAGGGCTGGGATATGAAGAAGCTGGCATCCGCAGCAGCGGGCGCAGTGGTTGGCGACGCGGCTAAGGCAAAAGACAAGGCAGCCATGGTGAAAGAGTTCGCGACGTTTGCGGACAAGAATGAAGCTACCTTGAAAAAGTTAGCGGATTCCATCAACTCTGGCGCGATCGACAAAGCGGCGCTGCTGGATCTGGGCAAGAACGCTCTGGCGGAAATCAAAAAAGCAAACGGGGAACTGAATGGTAAATACGCCGACCTTATGAAACCGGTAGCCAACATCATGCAGATGCAGGAAGACCGCGCCCAGGCCATGATCGACGGCGTGAACGGCAACGTGGCCCGCTTCGCTGAGGGCGGCAACATGAAGACCAAAGTACTGGAACTGCTGGCGCAGTTTAAGAAAGAGAATAACCTGTAAGAGTTCTCCGGGAGGTAACGTTCATGAAGAAAATTGCTATTATCCGTTGTCTGGACGTGAGCATGCGTTGTGTGGGCCCTGCCTGCATGAAAGCTTTTAATACTCACACCGTAAAGTTTGAACGGTATGGAGACGAAGAGTTGCAGTTGTTTGCCAGCCTGACCTGCAACGGCTGCGGGCAGACCGTGGAGAACGATGAAGGGCTGAAGAAGAAGCTGGACCGGCTGGCGGAAGAACCGGTAGACGTGGTTCACTTCAGCAGCTGCACCAACAAAAAGGATAAAGAGAATCCCGAACTGAAAAAACGCTGCCCCTGGGTGGAGAAGATGAAGGACTATCTGGAACGCAAGGGCGTGGAAGTAGTGTATGGTACGCACCATTAAAACGAAGTATTAAAAAGGAGGAATCAGTATGGCTAACAAGTACGCAGGAACCCAGACCGAGAAAAATTTAGAGGCTGCATTTGCAGGAGAATCCCAAGCGAGGAACAAATACACATATTTTGCCTCCAAAGCCAAAAAGGAAGGCTTTGAGCAGATTTCCGCACTGTTCCTGAAGACTGCTGACAATGAAAAGGAACATGCCAAGATGTGGTTCAAGGAGCTGGAAGGCATCGGCAACACGGCGGAAAACCTGGCGGCAGCGGCTGCAGGCGAAAACTATGAATGGACCGATATGTATGAGGGCTTTGCCAAAACGGCAGAGGCGGAAGGCTTTAAGGAGCTGGCGGCCAAATTCCGTATGGTAGCGGCCATCGAAAAACATCACGAAGAACGTTATCGCGCGCTTCTGAAGAATGTGGAGGCACAGGAAGTCTTTAAGAAGAGTTCCGTAAAAGTCTGGGAATGCCGCAACTGCGGTCACATTGTTGTTGGCGAAAAAGCACCGGAAATCTGCCCGGTCTGCGCCCATCCCCAGGCATTTTTCGAAATCCATGCGGAGAATTACTGAAATCCAATCAGTACGTCGGGGCCGTTGCATTGCAGCGGCCCTTTTTATTTGGAAAAACCGGAAAAACATGCTATAATATAATGTACCCTTGCAGGGACAAAATGAATACGCAAGCAGGAGGAATACATGAACATTATCGTCTGTGTAAAGCAAGTGCCGGATACGACGCAGATCCGTCTGAATCCGGAGACCAAAACTCTGATCCGGGATGGCGTGGAGAACATTCTGAATCCCTATGATGCGGAAGCCTTGGAAACAGCATTGATTTTAAAAGATAGATACGGCGCGAAGGTGAAGGTCGTTACCATGGGACCGCCCCAGGCTAAAGATATCCTGAAGGATGCCATCGCTCTGGGTGCGGATGAGGCATATCTGCTCACCGACCGGGTAGTGGCGGGTTCCGATACTCTGGCCACCAGTATGGCACTGGCCGCCCTGGTCAGGAACCTGGGCGAATATGACTTGATTCTCTGCGGACGGGAAGCGGCGGACGGCTGCACGGCCCAGGTAGGACCGGAAATGGCGGAGCATCTGGGTATTCCGCAGGTTACTTCCGCGCTGAAAGTGGAGTTTACGGACGGACGTTTCATAGTTGAACGGGAAACGGAGAACTGGGCGGAGACCCTGGCGGTTCCCGCGCCTCTTCTGGTCACCATGACACGTGCGGAGAAGGAACTGCGCTTTGCCAGCATCCGCGGCAAGATGAAAGCCCGTAAGACGGAGATTCCTGTGAAGACGGCGGCCGACCTGGGACTGGATGTTTCCGACGTAGGCCTGAAAGCGTCCCCGACCCGTGTTATCAAAGTATTCACACCGGAAGTGCATAAGGTTGACACCCAGATCATCAAAGAGGAAGATGTGGACGCAGCCGTGGACAAACTGGTGGAAAAACTCATTGAAGCCGGCGTGGTAAAACGCTGAGCAGTGTATCGTGGCAGTTATAGTAGAAATTACACGCTGCATAGGCTGTGAAAACTGCGCGGCGATCTGCCCCACGGGCGCCATACAGGTGAGAGGCGGCAAAGCGTCTGTCAGAGAAGAAAACTGTGTGGAGTGCTGCGCGTGTGTCTACGATTGTCCTATGGATGCGATTACTCTTCCGAGGGAGGATATAAAGAATGGCAAAGACTGAAAATGCAATCTGGGTAGTAGCCCAGCTGGAAAACGGCGAGACCCTTGGCGTAACGTATGAGTTACTGGGGCAGGCCCGCCGCCTAGCCGACAGCATCGGGCAGAATACCGCTGTCATCCTGATTGGCAAGGAGAACAACGGGCATGCGGAAAAACTGATCGCACAGGGCGCGGATGTTGTGTACACCGTACTGGGTGAAGAATATGCGGATTACAACGTAGAACTGTATACCGGCGCAATCTGCGAACTGGCGCAGGAGTACAAGCCTAACGGCATTATGTTCGGCGCTACCATTGACGGTCGCGATCTGGCGCCCCGTGTGGCAGCCAGACTGAAGACCGGTCTGTGCGCGGACTGCACGGAAGTGGAAATGGGCGAGAATGAACTGCTGAAATGGACCCGTCCTGCATTGGGCGGCAATCTAATGGGTACTATCGTCTGCTCCGACATCCGTCCCCAGATGGGTTCCGTACGCCCCAAGATTTTTGCGCCCATGGAACCGGATGCATCCCGGCAGGGTGAAGTGATTGACTATACCGTAAAAAATAAAGTGGAAAGCAAAGTTGAGATCCTGAAAAAGGAACCTCTCTCCACCGGGGGCAAGTTGAAGATCGAAGATGCGGAAGTTGTCTGTGCCGGCGGCCGCGGTTTCGGCGACGCGGAGGGCTTCAAGGCACTGGAAGAGCTGGCCACGCTGTTTGAAAAATCCGCAGTGGCGGGTTCTCGTGCGGCCGTAGACGAGAAGTGGGTGGACCATGCCTCTCAGGTAGGCCAGTCCGGCAAGACCATCGCACCGAAGCTGTATTTTGCCTGTGCTATTTCCGGCGCGCTGCAGCATGTGTCCGGTATGAAAGAGTCGGAAGTCATCGTGGCCATCAACAAAGACGAAAACGCGCCGATCTTTGAAGTAGCCCATTATGGCCTGGTAGGCGATGTCCATGTGGTACTTCCCAAGCTGATTGAAAAAATCAAAGCGTATAAAGAATCCTGAGGTGCGTTCTTGTGTGGAAAGTGATTTATATTGCCCAGACACAGGAGCGGGCTGAAAAACTGAAGAAAATGCTGGCTGATAACGGATTTTTATGCCAGCTGAAAACTGTAGGCACACATCGAAGCGGTAAAGCCGTTTCGATTGAAATCTCCGTGCCCGTTTCAGAAGCGAAAGACGCCTATGAGGTGCTGGCTGAGCATGGCTTCCAGGCCTGAGAGGACGTCGAGGTAAAAGAATAATCTTTCATTTTTCGGTAGCGGGAGTTATGGCAAAACAGGAAGAAAGTATTTTTAAAAAAACATATACGGATTTTGATAAACGGCTCGATCAGGAACTGGAGGAAGAGAAAAAAGAACGGCGCCGGCAATTGTTGCTGCAGGCGCCGGATATTAAGCTTTTAAACCAGATGGTGGAAAGCCAGGAGTACTCACAGGAATTGGCCTCGAAACTGAAAGACGGGGGTCTGTACTATTTACGAAGCAGAGATGAAGAGACTGTTGGGAAATTCATGGAAATCTTCAGGAAATCGCTGCAGTTGCATCCGTCGATCCGTGGGGACCTGGTCAATCAGGCCGGCTTTTTAGGTTGCATGGCTTTCAAACGGGATATGCCCCTGCTGGGAAGATTATGCGGTGAGGCAATCCTCAGCGGTTTGTATCTGTTGCCTCAGGAGGAACTGGAGGTCATTGAGCAGGGGTATCTGCAGTTTAAGAACGTGACAGACACAGCAATTCGTACACATAATGACGGGGATTTCTGCGACATCGTAAACGCATTGCAGCAGTATTGGAAAGATGGCAAGGTTGCAGTTACACCGGGTCTTCTTTCCTACTTATCCGGTTTTCTGTTTGTGGCAGCAGACAGACGTCAGATTAATGCTCTTACGACGGCATGTTCTTTGAGCCGCGAAGCTGTGCGGCATCCGTCCGTTGACCCGGTCATGCGGCAACGGTTCATTATGGAATGGGATGGAACGGCGGCACAGATTGCCCAACGTGGCTGGGAAGAAGAAAGCGGTTTGCTGTTAAGGTATATGTGCCTGTCTTTGGGTGCGTTGCGGGATATAGGGCTGATAAAAAAAGCAATGGCAGATGTTTCAATCCATTTGCACATGCAAAGCAAGTGGGATGATTTTGCAACGGCTTTCCGTTTATATTACCCCTACCAGTTGTTCATGCTGGTCATGCTGCGGTGGGGGATGCGCCGTTACCGTCACCTGTTGCAGGAAGAAAAAGAAAGCGCGTTGGACCTGGTTCGTTGTGTTCTGCGAAACACAAGGGATACCGTGGCCGTCTGCGCCCGGCTGCTGATGAAAGACGAGTGGGAGCTGTATGTTGCCTGGCAGAGAGAGTGGTTGACCGCTGTTGAGGGAAAGGAAAAACGGCAGAAACAAATCCGGCTTTTTTTGCAGATGGCAGCGGAATTCTGGCGAGACACCCAGCCTTCCCGCAGCAAAAAGCAGTGGGAGTATATGGCGGAAGTCGTATCTCCTTCCTTGCTGACAGATGACCAGATGGAACTGATCCGGTTGATTTCGTAATGGTTGTATACAGAATTTTTAGTTGAAGCTTCGGGCTGTTCGTGATATAATTAGTAAAACTGAATAGCATTACCTTTAAACCGGTCCTGTGAGGCTGTAAGGTGACTTACTTATGTAGCATTATTGGAAGAACAATAAGCCTTCTTGCATCCTGCGGGACGAGAAGGCTTTTATTTTTGGAATACAGGAGGAACTGCAATGGCAAAAGCTGCTGTGTCCCTGGCGGGCAGGGACGTCCTTGACCTGGAGAGCTTCAGCGTCGAGGAGTACAATCTGGTTCTGCAGACGGCTGCGGAAATGAAAAAGATCATGAAACGCGACATCAAAAAAGTACCGTCCCTGCGGGGCAAATCCATCATCAACCTGTTCTACGAGCCGAGTACCCGGACCCGCACGTCCTTTGAACTGGCGGGCAAATACCTGGGGGCGGACGTGGTGAACATCACGACCTCTTCTTCCAGCGTGGTGAAAGGCGAGTGTCTGCGGGACACTATCCTTACCGTACAGTCCATGTGCTGCGATGCTATCGTCATGCGCCATCCCATCGAAGGGGCTGCCGTATATGCGGCGGACGTGGCCAAACCGGTCATCATCAATGCCGGCGACGGGGCCCACGCCCATCCTTCCCAGGGCCTCCTGGACATGTTCACCCTGCGGGAAAAAGGGATCAAGGATTTCAAAGGCAAAAAGATGGTCATCCTGGGCGACATTCTGTACAGCCGGGTAGCCCGCACCAACATCGCCGCCTGGACCAAGATGGGAGCCGATGTGCATGTGGCGGGACCCCGTCCGCTGATGCCCCATGCCATTGAAAGCCTGGGGGTTACTTATCACAAACGGATCGAAGAAGCCATTGAAGGCGCGGACGTCATCGACGTGTTACGCATCCAGCTGGAACGGCAGAAGAGCGGCCTCTTCCCGTCACCCCGGGAATACGCCCGTATCTTCGGACTGAACGAAGCACGGTTGAAACTGGCCAAACCGGACTGCATCGTACTGCATCCCGGTCCCATGAACCGGGGCCTGGAAATTTCCTGGGACGTGGGTTACTGCGACCAGGCGGCCATCCGCGACGAAGTACAGAACGGCGTGGCTGTCCGTATGGCGCTGTTATTCCTGACACTGACTGGAGGTAAACAAATTGAAGCTGCTAATTAAAAACGGACGGGTAGTAGACCCCTCTCAGAAACTGGATGAAATCTGCGACGTGCTGGTGGAAGACGGCAAAATCGCAAAAGTTTCAAAAAACATAACGGATAAGGCAGATGAAACCTACGACGCTTCCGGTAAAGTGGTGGCTCCCGGCTTCATCGATATGCACACCCACCTGCGGGAGCCCGGTCTGGAAGCCAAAGAAAGCATCCGCACCGGAACCATGGCAGCAGCAGCCGGCGGCATCACCACCATTGCCTGCATGCCCAACACCAAGCCTGCCATCTCCACTTCCATCGTGGTCAGCGGTATCAAAGAGCGTGCCGCAAGGGAAGGCTATGTGAACGTGGAAGTTATCGGCTCCATCAGCAAGGATGAAGAGGGCAAAGAGCTGGCGGAGATGGGGGACATGCTGGAAAAAGGCGCGGTGGCGTTTTCCGACGACGGACATTATGTGTACAGCAGCCGCCTCCTGATGAACGCGGCCCGGTATATGACCAGCTTCGACGCGCCGCTGGTATCCCACAGTATTGAAAGCGAACTGAATGCGGACGGCTACATGCATGAAGGCACCGTTTCCGCCAGGATCGGCGTGCCCGGCGTGCCTTCCGTGGCGGAAGACATCGCGGTGGCCCGGGACGTGCTGGTAGCCGGTTACACCGGGGCCCACATCCACATTGCCCACGTAGCCAGCAAGGGCGCCGCGGATATCATCCGTCAGGCCAAGGCGAAAGGCTATCCCGTAACGGCGGAAGTCACGGTACATCACCTGACCCTGACCGACGAAGCCTGCATAGGCTACAGCACGGCCACCCGTGTTTCCCCGCCCCTGCGGAGTCAGGACCATGTGGACGCCATGAGGGCCGCCTTGGTGGACGGCACCATTGACATGATTGTCACCGACCACGCCCCCCATGCGCCGGAAGAAAAGGACGTGGAATTCCGCAAAGCCCCCAACGGCTTCTGCGGACTGGAAACATCCATCGGCGTAATTTTAACAGATCTGTATCATAAGAACATACTGACACTGGCGCAGGTCATCGACAAGATGAGTTGCAGCCCGGCCCGGATCTTTAAGCTGAAAGGCGGCAAACTCACCGAGGGAGCCCCGGCCGATATCACCGTTCTGGATCTGGATAAAGAGTGGACGGTGGATTCCGGTAAATTCTACACCGTCGGCAAAGTGACCCCCTTTGAGGGCAAACAGTGCAAGGGCAAAGCCGTGGCCACGATTGTGGCAGGAAAGATTGTCATGAAAGACGGCGCGGTCTGCGAAAAATAAGAGGATTTGGCATGACAAAGTATATTGAAGAAGCAAGGGTCGTGGGACAGCGGATCCTGAACGCCACGACCAAACAGATAGACCTGATCGCCCCGCAAATTGCGGCGGAAGCAGTGCCGGGACAGTTTGTAAACGTGCAGGTATCCAACCGTACCGCGCCGCTGTTGCGCCGTCCGTTGGGCATTGCCTTTGTGGATAAGAATTACGGTGCAATCAGCCTGATTTACCGTGTTATCGGCGATGCTACGAAAATCCTGGCGGATGTCTGTAGCGGGGACAGGATCAGCCTGGTGGGTCCTTTAGGACACGGCTTTGACCGCAGCGCGAAACATCCGCTGCTGGTTGGGGGCGGAACCGGTCTGGCTCCCTTGCTGTATCTGGCGGAATCTATGTCGGATTCAGGCATCAAACCGGATGTGCTCATGGGAGGCCGGACGGCAGACGACCTGTTCTGGAAGGATCTGTATCTTGACCTGGTGGAAAGGATGGGACTTACTACCGACGACGGCTCACTGGGAACACCGGGAACCGTCATGGCGGAACTTCCGCTGATGCTGCGCCGTCTCCATTACGACTGCGTATATGTCTGCGGTCCCGTGCCCATGATGAAAGCGGTCTCCGCCGCGGTGCTGGAAAAAGGGATCAAATGCCAGGTCTCATTGGAAAAATACATGGCCTGCGGGTTGGGGGCCTGCCTCTCCTGCAGCTGCCAGGGTATCGGCAAACGCCTTAAGGTCTGCCAGGACGGGCCGGTCTTCTGGGCGGAGGAGGTGGCGGAATGGTAAGATATCTGTATCAAAACCGCCTGGCCGTGGATATCGCCGGTCTGAAGATGAAAACGCCGGTGACCACCGCTTCCGGAACCTTCGGCTTCGGTCTGGAATTTACGGACTTTCTGGATCTGGAAAAAGTGGGCGCCGTTACGGTGAAGGGAACCACCCTTGCGCCCCGGGCCGGGAACAAAGGACAACGGGTAGTGGAGACCCCTTCCGGCATGCTGAACTGCGTGGGGCTGGAAAATCCCGGCAGCGAATACTTTTTAAAAGTAACACTGCCCAAACTGCGCAAATACAAAGTACCCATCATTGTCAATATAGACGCGTCTGCCCCGGAAGAATACGGCGAGCTGGCGGCGAAGCTGGACGTGAAAGGCGTGGACGCAGTGGAGATCAATGTGAGCTGTCCCAACATCAAAGACGGCGGGCTGGTCTTCGGCACCAACGCCAAAAGCATGGCCCGGGTAGTGAGGGAAGTGAAAAAGAACACGTCCAAAGTGGTCATCACCAAACTTTCCCCCAACGTGACCAGCATCACGGAAATGGCGAAAGCGGCGGAAGACGCGGGCACGGACGCCCTGTCCCTGATCAATACCCTGATCGGCATGAAGATCGACATCCACCGTCAGCGCCCGGTGCTGGGTAATGTAACCGGCGGCCTCAGCGGCCCCTGCATCCGTCCCGTGGCGGTGCGCATGTGTTATGAAGTGGCACAGGCAGTGAAAGTTCCCATCATCGGCATGGGCGGCATCATGTGCGCGGACGATGCCATCGAATTCTTCCTGGCCGGTGCCAGCGCCATTGCCGTAGGCACGGCGAACTTTGTGAACCCGTCGATTGCGGAGACCATCAGTCTGGGCATCCTGGAATACATGGATCAGCACAACATTAAAAAAATACAGGACCTGATCGGACTGGCGCTGCCGGGCCGGTGCTGATATTCCGGTTTAGCATGAAAGCGTTGATGGAAGTCTTAGGTTTTTGAAAACAAAAGAGGTGACAACATGCAAAGCGATCCGAGACTGATTGCCGCGCTGGATTTCCCAACGGCAGAAGCGGCAAAGGAGGCCGTAGAGGAAATCGGGGACGCGGTGAGTTATTATAAAGTAGGCATGGAGCTGTACTACGCGGCAGGCAACGACATGATCCGTTTCCTGAAAGAGCGTGGCAAGCACGTGTTTCTGGATTTAAAACTGCAGGACATTCCCAACACGGTAGCCAGCGCGTTGAAGGTGGAAACGAAACTGGGCGTGGACATGATCAACGTCCATGCCGTGGGCGGCAGAAAGATGATGGAAGAGGCGGCGAAAGCCGTCCGGGAAAAAGCGGAAGAGCTTGGCATTCAGCATCCGAAGCTGATTGCCGTCACCATCCTTACCAGTATGGATGAGGAGCAGTTCGCGGACCTGAACTATAAAAACACCATTGCGGAGCAGGTGGTGTCCCTGGCGAATCTGGCCAAAGAAGCCGGACTTGACGGCGTGGTGGCTTCGCCTAAAGAAGCGGCGGCAATCCGCCAGGCCTGCGGCCCGGACTTCCTGATCGTCACCCCGGGTGTGCGTCCTGCCGGAAGCTCGTTGGACGACCAGAGCCGCGTGGCTACACCGGCCCGGGCTTTTGCCAACGGTTCCTCCCACATCGTTGTGGGACGTCCCATCATGAAGGCAGCGGACAGAAGACAAGCTGCGATTGCAATAGTGGAAGAAATTAAAAACAATAAATAAAAGGAGAGACGTCCATGTTAAGCGAAAAAGAAGTATTGGGCCTGCTGGAAGAAACACAGGCTGTCTTGCACGGGCATTTCCTGCTGACCAGCGGTCTGCACAGCCCCATGTATGTGGAGAAATTCAACGTGTTGCAGCACCCGGCCTATACGGAGAAACTGTGCAAAGAGATTGCGGCCCGTTACGCCAATGATAATATCGAACTGGTAGTTGGGCCTACCACCGGGGGCATTTTATTAGCTCATGAAACCGGCAAAGCCCTGGGCACCCGCGCCATCTTCACGGAACGGGATAACGGGAAGATGACCCTGAAACGCGGTTTCCGGATTCCGGAGGGCTGCCGTGTGCTGGTGGTGGAAGACATCGTGACCACCGGCGGCAGCGTGAAAGAAGTGATGGACGTGGTGCGGGAACACGGCGGCAACGTGATCGGAGTGGGCCTGCTGGTGGACCGCAGCGGTGGCAAGGTGGATTTCGGCGTACGGACGGAAGCGCTGCTGCACCTGGATGTGCCCACGTTTAAAGCGGACGAGTGCCCCCTGTGCCATGAGGGCGTGGAACTGACCAAACGGGGCAGTACCGGAAAGAATAATCCGGTGAAGAAGTAAAAAGCACTTGCCTAAATGAATCAGCTGTGATATAATTCTAAAACGTCAGGTGTACTGACAAACGGCCCGGTGGTTCAGTTGGTTAGAATGCCGCCCTGTCACGGCGGAGGTCACGAGTTCGAGTCTCGTCCGGGTCGCCATGCGGAAATAGCTCAGTTGGTAGAGCACAACCTTGCCAAGGTTGGGGTCGCGAGTTCGAGTCTCGTTTTCCGCTCCACAGGGGTATAGCTCAATTGGTAGAGCAACGGTCTCCAAAACCGTGTGTTGAGAGTTCGATTCTTTCTGCCCCTGCCATGACAAACGTAGTCCCCGTGCGGGTTTCCGCATGGGGACTTTTTACGTTTACATTGTTTTTATTGCTGTGATGTCTTATTAAATGTCTTATTGTCTTCATTGAAAACTATAATAGCATTAAGAAGCTTTTCCCATAGGGGGTGCTGTGTCCGGGCCGCTTTATACATTGTAGTTATATATCTGGGATCTGCCGTTGTATTGTCTTTAACGTGGCCTATGACGTATTTGTTAACCCGGTCTCTCAGATCTAATTCGTTTTCTCTTTCGGTACGCGCCAGCCGGCGTAAATCGTAAGGAGAAATTTTGTCTTTAACCTGCAAATATTTGCTGACTTTATACAGACGTGTTCGTAGTCCGGTTCCGGATGCAACATTAACGTCTTTGCCTTTTTTCAAGTTTCGTCGCTGGAAGAAAAGAAAGTTGTTGCTGTTCTTAGTTCCCTTGTTTTTTAAAAAGTTATAGGCTTCTTCCTTATATTGTTTTAAATAATCTATTGTTATTTTTGACAATGGCAGTTTGCGTTCAGAACCTCCGGTTTTGGTTTTGTTTAGTGAAACCCGTGGCAAATTTAACTCTTTTGCATCCTTTTCCGTTAAAACGGAAAGATCCTGCTTAATCCACATATAGCCTTCTTCCAGGTTTACATTATCCCAGACCAGCCCATAAAGTTCTGTAGGTCTGAGGCAGCCGTCCAATGATAATAAAATCTGGACTTTTAATTCCAGGCTGAAACTTCTGATGTGCTTGTGTTTAAAAATATATCTAATCACTGTTTTTACGCTTTCGCTGACTGTTTCGCTCTGGTTTTTTCTTGGATTGTCGCCTTTGCCAACATCATAGTCCGCCAATTGAATGATTGGGTTATCTTGTATAAACTTTTGTCTTGCGGCAAAATTGAAATATTTACGGAGCGCGGATCTGAAGTTTCGCAGAGTTGTCTGTTTGTAGCCATCTTCTTCTAATGCAGCCAGGAATTCCAATAAATCCTTAGATGTAATTGCCTGCATAAATTCATTGCCGAACCGTTTATTGATTTTTCTTTTGTAAAACAGGTCTTTGCTTTTCGAATTGGGGCTCAGGCTTTTTTTTGCCGCGTAGTATCTTTCGATGCATTCGGCCATGGTAATAGATGATTTGGCGTTTTTAAGGTCGGCCACACGGCGTTTTTTTTCAAGTATCAGTAATGCAAGCGCTTCTTCTTTGTTATCAGCCTGGACTGTTGCAACTTCTTTGATCTGTTTCCGGTTTCCTGTCCTGGGATTTTTTTGATATCCGAGGCTAAGACGGTACGAGAACGTACCGTCATTATTGTCTCTGATTTTTGCTATATCTACAAAATTGTTCATGAAATACCTCCTACATGGCATCTGGGTCGAGCAGTTTAAGCATAATGTCTTTCTTAAAAAGAAAGATTTTATGTTTTTTGCCCATTTGTTTATATTGCAACTTACCTTCGTGTGCAAAACGTCGTAACGTAGCGGGACAATACATTGAATGTCCAGCTATATGTCTAATAAATTCACATGCTTCATTAACGGGCATTTCTTCTGGAAAACTACTTTTATTCATTCTGTTAAAACCTCATATTAATTTAAAAATGGGTGATGATGAGTGATGATATTTGTGTGTTTGTTATAGAACCATACTGGTTCATGTTACTGATTTTGCTACTCATCTCCGGGCGAGAACCCTTTTGTAACATGCAAAAAGGGCGCACTCGTCCGCAGAGTACAGGTATTTTTCAACCTCTCGTTGGATGAATACGCCCTTAGGTCGCGCGTTGTCGGTCGCACATGGTGTAGCTTATATTCATCATATGTCCATTGAACGTTTGGTTTAATAACCTGAGCCAGAAATTCCCATTCCCTTCTGACGCACGTCCGCCGGTGGAGTAATTAATCTATACTTACATGAGACTGTCCTCCAGATTTAATTTATTCTACATGTACATGCATGCCATTTTTTAAAGCAGAACAAATCTGACTTTTTGACTTTGGCACTACATATTGTAGCACAAAATATTATAGGACACAAGTATTTTTCTAAAAAATTATAAAAGTAACTTTGTAGCTGCGATTAGGGATCTTTTATAGGCCATGTTACATACCGCATTTATTGCATCAATTCCAGATTTTCCATATTTTTTCTCAGCCGTTGAAGCTGCTCCGACGGCGGAGACGACAGGTGAGCCTTCGGAATCGACTAGGGTTGTTTCAAACGTATATGACACAACGCCTGCCGGTTGATCAAACACTGCGCTTAAAAGACGGGGCACCGCACGAAGCCCCATATACCTAAGGATAGAAATACTTCCGGTTTTTGTTAAGATCGGTTTGGGAATCCCAGGAAGGTGCATGAAATCGCGATTTTCGACGAAGTGAGTTTTAATGAACTGATGCAGCATTGCCGGTGTAGGCTTAACTGCAGGGGCAGGTGCTGTCCCGGATTCTGCAGGTTGCGTATTTGGCAGCGGGATAATCGGCTCATTGACCGATTGCTGTGCCTGTACAGCTACGTTATCGTTTTCTTCATAAACTGCGTTTCTGCTGGCCGCAGCCTGTTTTATCAAATTCTCAATTCTGCTGATTTCCATAAATAATTCTCCTTTACTGAAATTTATAATATTTGTTAAATCTGCCGAAACGATTTACAGATCGCCATTTTCTTTAAAACTGAAATAGCGACCGTCACCGATGACCAGATGGTCGAGCAGCGGGATCCCCAGGACACTTCCTGCTTCCTCCAGCGCGTGGGTCAGGTTACGGTCTTCGGTCGAAGGGTAGGGGTCTCCGCTGGGATGATTGTGGGCGACCAGTATGCATGCTGCATGAGAAACAACGGCCGGCGCAAAGACTTCCCGGGGATGTACTACAGCACTGGTAAGGGAACCTTCCGCAATCTGGACAATTTTAATTAGACGATTTTTGGTATTTAATAATGCGACAATAAACACTTCGTGTGATTTGTCTCTGAGCAACGGTGAAAGTACCTTGGCTCCGTCACCAGGCGAAGAAATGTGATCGGCTTCAATCGCTGAAGCGACAGCTAGCCTGTGACCAATTTCTACCGCAACTTCCAGCCGTAAGCTTTCGAGTTTGGAAAGGCCTAAACTCTGGTATCCAAAGCTGTCTTGTGTAGCCAGGCCGCGCAGACCTTGTTCTTTGCAAGAAAACAGCGTGTTTTCATGGTTCCGAAGCAACTTTGCTGCCTTGTCCTGACCGACCAAAACAGAAAGCAGCTCTTCATCACTGACCTGGGTTACGCCCCACAATACAATTTTATCTACGATTTTCTGATCCATGTTATCCTCCGTGTAATTAAAGCCCAGAACCTGAATGGCTCCGGGCTGTTATATAACTATATCATTTTGTTTTGCTGATGCTGAAACGCCGGTACGTAGTCTGTGTTGTACAGGTTTCGATTTGTTCCGGCGTCAATATTTTCTTTAGTTCAACACTGGATATACGACGCGATGATGTTTCTGCCCATTTCACTATCCTGTCGTTCCAGATTCCGACGGACGCTTCCCGCATTAGGTCTTTCAAAGAAGCTTCCGCTGCGGCTTTCCGCTGCTCTGCTTCTTTCAGATCCCTGCAAGCTGCATCATAGGATTCAATCAGTTGGCCTGCCGATTCAGGTAGCTGTATTTCCTTTTTCTCTGCCTTTGGATAAAGCTGGGCAAGCAGATCGTTTTCGGCGCTTGTAACAGGCGGGGGGATCGAACACTTTAATTTGTTGTAATAAAAATCTTGTTCTAATGCTATCAGGGCATTTGCGGTTTCCTGGTCATATTCTATGATTTGATGGACCAGCTTTTGGCCCGAAATACAGGCGCAAAGTACCGCCTTGCGACAACCCACCAAGGTAGAATAATGATAACACTGCAGTACATGACTGGGGCTCGCGTAGCCGGCAGAGTCACCATTTGCATATTCTGTATAACCGGTATGTGGGCCGAGATTTTTGATTTCCAGCACAGCCCATTCTCCTGACGGGAGACGAACTGCGCCGTCCAGATTTCCGGCCATCCATGGATATTTCGTAGAAACCAGCATATACGGAATTTCCTTAACTTCGTAGCCGGTTTCTTCAGCGTAGGCCTGACGTATTACAGGCTCCATGCGTTTTCCCCAGATCATTGCGCTGTTCGCCGGTTCGCGCTTGATGAGGCCTTTCTTTTCCATATAGAGATGATACGGCGTCTGGTACTTGTTAACACCGGCAATCGTTCCTGCGTCTGTGCCAGTAATATACTGACGACGGGCGAGAAGCCAATGCTCGTAAGAAGCCTTTCTTACATCAAATAGCGGACGGCAAGCCTTTTCTTTTGTTTCCTGTTTTGTAATAGTTGCTGACTTTAACATAATAGAACACCTCCTATAAAAATTGAGCCCGGTTCCGCAAACAAACTTACGGAGCCGGGGTTGTTAATATAAAGAAGAAGATTCACCAGGGCTGTTGGCCGGGGATCTTCTTTTCATATTCTTCAGTAGTAAACGGTTTTACGTTGGCGATGGTAATGCAGATGGCAGCGGCGTCGGCAACATTATCATCTTCCAAATATTGCACCAGCCGTACGTATAATGAACCGCTATCATCGCAGTGCCGCTCGTTTGGCCATTGCAGCGGACAAAATCTGCAGTCCAAGCCGTTGTCGGTATCATACCAGTTTGCCCACTGCTCTTCATAAGCCGTACTGCAAGCAAAGCAGAGGTTATGGATGCGTCTGTCTTCTTCGCTAAAATACTGTAACAGAAGTTTGCGTTTCAGCTTTTCTAATGCGGAATAGGCATTGTAATAACCATTTCCCTCGTAGTTTGCTTTTATTGCTTCGGCAATGTGTTCGGAAAGCAGATGCCACAGTTTTTGATGCTTTTCATAGTTAAATTCCATTTTATCAGTCCTTTCATCTCATAATGGCCATAAGAACACCTAATACGCCGATACCGGTAGCGCCCAGGCATAAGGCTGTGACAGCCTTTAAAAAGGTAACCTTGCCGACATACGGCTCCACATAGGCAAAGGCTTCACGCCATGTCCACGTCGCTGCTTTTCCAATACAACGGAGCAGCCAGTACACGCAGGCCCACAACAACACAACAAGATTTTCCATAATAAATCACTCCTTCCAGATAAAGGCATTCTCGACGCCACTCGGCCTTTTCAGGCAATTAAAAAGCCCGCCAAATGCGGGCAAAGTCAAGATACCTGGGGCTAAAACCACAGGTGGGGACTTCATAAGGGAGACATGGAGTTGATCGGACTCAGATTCAAAATGACACTCAATAAGCAAATATTTTTTTCTATTGACCTGCTTTATAAATACAAAAATATTATAAAAAACTTTTTAAAGACGTTGTGAAAAAGAATTAGCCGCCCGTAATAATAGTTACGAGCGGCGCGGAGAACGTGCCTGAATCACAGCATTATGCCGGCACGCCGGATACCAATCATTTTTTGTTAAAGCCCCCGGATAGGGCGCTGCGGTTGGTTAAAAGTAATAGCGTGAGGACGGTTATGCAATGCGCGCTGATCAAAAATACTATTTTAGGGAGGATTTCATATGAAATCTCTATTTGAACGTCGCCTGGCCCTTGGCCTCACGACAAACCAGGTTGCGTCTCTTACCGGCTTGTCTCGTCAAACCGTTCGCAACTACGAACGCAACCGCGGAAACTACGTCGCGCAGAAGTACCAGCGGCTGACCGATCTTTATGATCGGCTGGAACGCAAGGCAGCAAGGGCAGAGGAGTCGGACAATGGCCGGTTTTGATCAGAACGCATTGGAATATTCCAAGCAACACATTCCGGGACAGATACAGGCGATATATGACACATTGCCGTACATTGTAAGAGTTGACATCAGCCATGCGAGTTCAGGCGATCCGTACGCTGCTGATCTGTTTGCCGACTACATTCTTGGTATTGACGGCCATGCATATGATATGCGGGGCAAGAGTTACACTGTATCGTTTAAGAGTCGCTATGAATCAGCGGACGTTCAAAATGACCTGCGCCTGGAAGCTGTCAAGCTCACTGATTTTGCATCGCACAATAACGATAATGCCGGCTTTATTTATAAAGGAGAGCGGTACAGTTTTGATGGGTATGCGGACATAAACGTACAGTGGGTTGACGGCCGTAACTATGTTTTTTTGTCAAGTGAGATTGAAACCCTGGCTCTGCATTACGGCCCGGCAGAAAATGACCTGGTCAAGGCTGTTTACAAGAAGATTTCCAAAGACCGGAACGGCGAGGAGTTTTTCTCCGGCAAATACTATGTTTTTATCGATAAAGACCGCTTTTGCCGATGTATCGCCTGGCACTGCGATCAGCGGATAAGCTACCAAAACCCGGAGACCGCCAATAATGCTTAAAACGAACCTGACATTGTTAAATAACACTTTCGGCATAGACTATGAAAAGGCATCGCAGTTTCATCGGGCAAGCGAACGCTGCATGTCCTACATAAGGCCCAGTCTTAAACGGATTATCAAAGAAGTTGAGAAAAAGCAGAAAGCTAAATTGACAGGATTCAGTTATATCCGCCAACATGACCGGGCGTCTCATACTACAAAGGTAGCTGACCGGAAGAATAAACGAAAATACTACATCGGTCTGATGCTTGGCAGAATGTTGTATTTGGATGAATTTAACCCTTACTGTTATTTTGATAACAGCTTTTATGCCATAGACGGATTGGGTTCGTCCGTTATAACGATGCCGGCGGCATTGTTGCGGGAGATTTTCAAGTATATTCCTGTTTCGTCATATGATGTGGAAGATGACAGATGCTGCATAGAAAAAGAAGTCTTTCTAGCAGGTATTCGGGAATTTGCTGAACATTCGGCGGATAAGCAGAATAAGCCCTAATAATAAGAGAAGGGATTTGTCTGAAGATTCCAGATTGTGACGGGATCGCGCATAGAGTAGCGGCGCGCGTTCCCGGCCTCAGCCCAATTTGCTACAAACTGGTTACGGAAACTTTAACAAATCCTTCTCACCAAGGTTTCACATGACTACATGTATAGATACAGTTCTGGTGTTCTATCCGTTATCCTTGTCAGAAATATCTTACGTCGCTTACCGGTTGGACGTAGTGACCCATGCAAAAGACGAAGGCCTCCGCAGGCGGTTCCTGTCAACAGACCCGGACGACCCGAAGAGCATCAACGAACTGGTTTATGAACGGTTTTATCGTTTCTATCGCGGCATAACAGAGATCAAACTGTTGAAGCTACGCGAGAAGTGGATTATCAACCGGCCCGTTTATCACTTTAAGATATTCTTCCGTTTGAAACCGGAGCTACTGGTCACTGGTGAATACAACCTCCAGCTTTTCCGCTGTAGCCCGGCGAATTACCAGTGTTTACAGGAGGCCTATGGTTGCGCGATTCTGTTCCTGTTCCCGCGGGCCATTGATTATGCTCCCATGGATCCGCAGCTGGAAACATACCTGGAGGGATACCCGCCATCCGGCGCTTACGCCAATCAGAACTTGAGCCGCCTGGTGCATTTGGGACTCTGCCAAGTCCAGAGAGTCGACATTGCCACTGATTTCCTTGTCCCGGATCCTGTACGATTTCAGGAACTGGCCAAAAAATCATTCCGGAACAACCGGCAGCTTAAACTGATCAATAAGAAGAAACCGTACTTGCAGGCTGCAAATACGGCCAAGGCATTCAAAGCATATGACAAGCATAAGGAACTGCGTGAACAGCATACCCGCAGCCCGAACCTGTCGGAACTACTTCAGGATGCCGACGGCGTGGTCAGAATTGAAATTTCGATCAAAGAACCGGACCGGGCAACAATTAACAGCCTCTTCGGTCTTAATATACCGGCGACGCCCGACAGGGAATCGCCGCCATATCTGAAGTGCGGTCTGATTCCTTTCTTCTTTGATGAAGGATGGGGAGACCGACTGATACTACAGCTCTGGCAACAGCACATCGGTACAGAACCGTGGGTGTCTCGGTACCACATCAACGAAGCAATCGATAACAGCCGTGCCTGGCCGAAAACAAAGCAGCTGGCCAAAGAAGTGACCTATGTAATTTCCCGGAAACGTAACCTCAATGAAGCAAAAGCAGCGTATATCCAAGGCGTTGAAATATATGGTAAGCTATATAAAGGCACGGCAGAGGATTTCGACAAGGCCGTTGCATTTATCCGGGCTCTGGGCGTCCAACCTTTCCGCATACCGGGTCGCTGGAACTTGTCCCGAATGGAGGCTGATTTCCGGCTTTATCCTTCTGTCCATGTCGGATTTAACCATTTGCCGCAAAATAGACCAGGTATCCCGAGCGCGACGGCCGAAATTTATCAATCAATAAAAACGAAATTAGTCGAAATCTATGAATCTTACAAACCACCGTAACATGCGGCTTTGAAAGGTTTACAACATTAGTATTACCTTTGTCATAACAGAAAACCGGGACATCTGATTATGACCAGGTAATAAAAATATTATTGAAAAATAAGGAAATAAATAATATGACACAGAATTACGAAGAAAAAAGTTTAATTATTGAAGTGACTCCTAATATTAACGATGTTGAAATGGTTCAGACCATGCTGGAAACCATGCTGACCGATGATACGCTGGTTCATGAGGACGTCAAGGTTGAATTTGGCTGGGTAGTCTCCAATAAATTTTATAAAGGGCTTTGTTACGGAAAAATCAAAAAGAACGATCGTGATAAAATGCAAAAGATGATTAAAGACGGATATGAACAGCAATATATCCTTTGTCTGGCAGAGATGAAGATGGATCCTTGCATTGTGTATTACGGCGATCATTTGGACGAGTTCTATGTTGAAACTAATGAGAAATATATATTTAAAATTAAACTGGTTTACGCACGGATTAAAGATGACGATAACGCAGATAAAAAGGGCGTAACACCAGGAACGAAAAACAAAGGCACAGCGCCGTTTTAATTGATATTGACTTTTAAAATAAAGCTGTTATAATTCATCTTGTGACTTTAGTATTTCATTTCTTAATACTTCCTTTACAAAATGCTGAAGCACACATACGCCCGGTTCCGTACTACCGGGCGCTTTTTTTACCTAAAGTGACGTTTTGAAAATTGCAGTTTTTATTCAGTAAGGGTTTTGTGATATAATTTACATAAATGGGAAAGCCTATGAAACAAATTGTAAGATTTATGTAAGGTGGTTAGTATGAAGAAGATTATTGCCTTATTAGTGTTGGCGCTATCACTGTTTTCAACGACGTTTTCCGCGGAAAAGCTATCTCCAGAAGCAGAGGCATATATAAACGAACTGGGCCGCGCGTTCGTTGAATGTAAACTAAAAGCTCCGAGATGGATGTTTGTAACATCTTTAGATGAAAAAGCTAATAAAGTACTTTTTTATGACAGGCAATCGATTGCTTCTCCATATTATGATGAGAAAGATGTCTGGGTGGGTATCTTTTACCGTGGCAAAGACCCGTGCGAATACCCTGGTTGTAAAGAAAAGAACTTTCACTCTTCAAAGCATTATCACTTAAGCCGTTGGAGGTTAAATGCCCGGTTGATGCAATATAAAGTATTATCAGTAGCTACAAGGGACGAAAACTATAATTTGGTTGATTCATTCGATATTCCAAGTTATCTTCAAGAAGCAAAGACGATTATGCCTGATACAATTGGAGAACAGGTTTTAAATGAAATAAAGGACAGTGGGAAAGAAACAACAGCAGAAAAATTGAATGGGTTTGATATGCAGAAAATAAAACCTCCTTCATCTGAAAAGCTTGTATATCAAATCGGAGACAAGGGCTGGAAAATTAAACAGGCCCAGCAGTACCTGTTGAAACTTGGTTTTGAACCCGGTGAGGCGGATGGAAGATTTACAAAATCAACCCGCATAGCCCTGCGCAAATTTCAGCATAAATATCATTTGAAAGATACTGGGGATCTGGATAATGCTACTTATGAAGAATTGAAATGGCAGGCAGAAGCAAAAGATTACAAGAAGAAGTAATCTTGCCAGATAACATAAATCGCAATTAAAAAGTATCGGGAATCCGCACAGTGAGCGGGTTCCCGATTTTTTTATTTACAGCAACAACTTTGAAAACTTAATTTTGCCTACGATTTTGCCTCTGTTTTTGCCCTTTGCTGGTTGAAACTGGCCGAAGCTACCTGCAGTTATACAGCGCTTAAAACCGCTAACGCCTTGTCGTAAGCAAGTAATTATCCTGCTTTGCAGGACTTGAAAACGAAAAATAATTGACAAGAGTGTCAATTTTGCCAAAAAATTATCAATAATAAATGAGGCGGAGGGTTGTAAATTGCCTGAAAATCGTTGTATAATTTTTAATGGATAAGTATGTGATTTTCAGTATGTATCAGATTCCAGTGTTACCGTGATCCGTTGGCGAAGAAAAAGGGAAGGCGTTACCCCACAGATTTGTGACATCATCATACTGCAAAGGAGAAGCCACCATGAATAAAATCTACAAAGTGATCTGGAGCAAAGTGAGAAACTGCTACGTGGCAGTCAGTGAAATCGCAAAACGGAACGGCAAGAATTGCACGTCTGTAAACTGCGGCGCAAAAGCGGGCAGGGGGCGCAGTGGGTTGGCGCTGGCAGTTGCTCTGTCGCTGTCCATGGCAGGCGGAGGCGTTGCGTGGGCGTCTGAGGTGCCTGTTAGTGACAGTAGGTACGGTGTTAATACTCCTTGGCAGGGATACGCTGTAGATAAAGATATTGTTATTACTGCAGATAACGTAACATTTGTTTTAGGCGATGGTGGCAATATTAAAACCATTACAAGTGAGAAAGACAACAATACTATCACCATTCGAAGTGGTGGTGTGGTTTCTGGTCAAATTGAGCCAATTTGCGGATATACTTGGTCTATTATTGCAGGAATCAATAATAATAACTTAAACAGTGCAGGAACAATTAGCAATCATATTGCTGGCGGGCTTAACGATTCTACTACTGGCCCGGTTGTAAACAATCATGTAAATATCAGTGGCGGAAAAGTGAGTGGTGCTGTTTTTGGCGGGTTTTCAAATAGTGGTATTGCAGGCGGTAATACAGAAGAATTAGGAAACGGCGTAACAATTAGCAGCGGTTCGGTTTCTGATACCGTTGCTGGAGGATATTCTTATAATGGTTCAGGAGCTAGATATAACCAAGTTACTGTGAATGGAAATGGAAATGTAACAGGTATGATTTATGGAGGACGTAGCCATGGGTCATATAACAATGGTGAATATTATGTTGAAGATAATAGCGTGACTATCAATACAAATGGAACGGTGTATTCAATTTTAGGCGGAAACGCCGACACAAATAAAGTTACAGTCCGAAATAATATAATAACAATTAAAAAGGGGACGATTAACGGAGAAAGAATTACTGGTGGAACAAGTACTTCTAGTTCTACCATCAGTGGCAATCAGGTAAAAATCAGCGGCGGTACTATTAAAAGTACGAGTATAGAAGGCGGTCATTCAACTGGCGGAAGCGCTACATATAATACCGTCACAATTGCAGGTGGGAACTTTAACAGCGTTTCTTCAAACACAAACATTTATGGAGGCTTCGTCCAAAGTGGCCCAGGTTCTAATATATCCAATAATATTGTGAATCTATACGGATCTGTTACAGGTTTAAATAATGCCAATTTGTACGGCTCGAATTATAATAATTCAACAGGAAATGAGCTTCATATTGGCGGAACAAAAGACGACAGTACAATGCTGATAACCGGTACGACAGCTGCGCCCTGGACAGGTACTACGGATAATAAGGTTAATAGTGTTAATAACTTTAACAGTATTGTGTTACATAAAGTGAACTGGAATACGGCGACGCCTGTGCTGGCTGCTAAGAGTTTTAGTAATATTGGATTACTTGATGTATCAAACCTGGATTTACAGGGAGAATTATCCCTCGGTACAATGGCGCTGTTGCAGTCAGAAGAAGCAAACTTTAACTATAATTCCATGAAGCTGAAATATAAATATAATGGAACTACTACAACTGGTAATTATAGCGGTGCAGAAATTACAACTTTAACCAGTTTAACGGGTTTGGGAACAAATGATGATATTCATACCGGCGTAAAAGCTAATTATGATGGCTACACGACGGTGGAGTTTAACACAAGTAGTAAAAATGTTATTAATTTAAGGATTTTGCCTGTGTATAAAAGTGTGACACTGGGTGAAATGAATTGGGCTGTTGGCGGATATTCGTTTTCATCACCGGCTCATATTGCAGGGGATGGGCTTGCTGTAACACTTGCTGATAATTTTAAAGTTACAGGTGCGGAGAATCAGGCAAACAATGTGCAGCTCAATTTACTTTCTATTCCTTCTAATATGCCAGCGATAAAAGACGTGTTAAATAAAAACGTAACAGTAACTCTTCCTGACGTGGATGTGAAAACTGGTCTGACGTTTGCGGCAATGCGTACGGACACGGTTGCAACGGATACGAACAAGAAAAATCTCATCTATACCACAGGCTCGACAAGAAACGTAACGACAGCAACCTTTAACGGCGCGTTCGACTGGAATACAACAACGCCATACTATAACGCAAGCGGTAAAGGCTATACCTTTGACAGTAGTACTGCGATTGATGCGACGAATCTGACATTTACCGGAACAACAAATACCAATCCGGTGGGTCTGTCTACGGTTCTGATTGCTAATGCGACAAATATAACTGGAAATCATATCACGCAGTCGGATACAGGCATAGGTACGGTGACTGTGGATGATTATACAGATACCAAGGGCATAAAATTCGGTGCCACTGCTACGGGAGGCGTAGTTGTGGAAGATGGCGCAGTCAAGTATAAGGTGAATACCGTAAAGGTGAGCAGTGTTAACCTTAAAGATTGGGATGGTACGGATGATTCGCCAACTTCGGCGGTACCTGATGGGTGGACGGCACAGGACGGCGGTGTTGATGTTTATACTGATAACATGACAAAACTGCCAACGAGCCTTCTTCCGGGAGGCTCTGTAGATATTCTGACCGCATCGGCAGGCTTTTTCGACGACGATAAGATTCAAGGCGCAAGAAAGTATAAGAATGATGGGGAAGAATTCACTGTAAAACCAAATGGCGATACTGGTATGGTTATCGCCGGGAATGCCGAGGGTGGTATCAAAACGGACAGCGAAGGAGCCTGTCTTACATATTATGCTGAGAAAAAATCCGTTAATACCATTACACTTGGTACAGTAGCAGCTTTCACCAATGGAGGTACCGTATATGGTGGAACTGCGACTGAGTTCACCAATGAATATGATGCAACGGGTGCTTCGATAAACACAAGTGTTTTATCCTTTACTGACACCAGTGGTATGGAAGAAGGTTATTCCATGACGATTTTGGATGCAAGCAAAGGGATTGAGGATGCAAGTGGACACACACTGTCAGCGTTCACCACAGAAACAAAGAAAAGTTTTGATGTTGATTTCACAGACAGCATTTCTGAAAAAGGTCTGACTTTTACCGGAACGCATACAGATACATTATCGCAAGATGATAACCTTACCAAAATTATATATACGGTTGGTAGCAAAAAAGTCAGTGGTGTCACGTTGACCGGTTCGATTACATGGGATGCCAGTCAGCCGCATTATTCCAACACTAAATACTCTTTTGCTACGACAGCAACCACAGACTTGGATGGACTAACATTTGGAACAGTAACGACAGACCCATACGGTAATTCCATGACGCTGATCAGTGGGAATGTGGCTGGAACTGTTAGCAATGCGCCTGCATCTTTTGGCGTTTCGCTGGCAAAGACCAATACCACGTTGGAAGCAACGGCTGCCGGATCTGCGGCAATTGACAGCGGTGACCTTAAATATACCGTGAGCGGCGTTACCATTGACAAGATCAATGTAAAACAGGTAAGTGACACAGCAGAAGTTTTGCCAACAGGCTGGGTGCTGAAAAAGTCGGGAAGCACTATTGCAACCACAGTAGAAACCGGTACCGGTACGACGGCCATGACGACTCCCAGCGGGCTTAACCCTGGCGATACAAGGGTTATCTTCACCGCAGGTGAATCGTTGGAAGGCATTACCATAAACGGAGACTTTAAGTGGAAAGAGGATAACAGTGATCTGCCTGGTACAGCAGAAAACGGTGTGGTTATTACCGGCAAACAGACCAAAGGCGGCGTAAGAGTTAATACGGCCAATACCAACCAGCTTATTTACGAAGAATCAAAGAAAAATGTGACAGGCATTTCCTTTAGTGAAACGACGTTTGTCAACGGCAGCACAGCTCGTAGCCTTGATAATAATTTTGACGCAACGGGCGCGGCGATAGACCCGGATGGTCTAACCTTTACGGAAGCAAGCCGTGCCATCATGGAAACGGGAAACACCATGACGATGGTGGACGCAACTGCGGCGATTGAAAATGCAAGCAATGAGACGATGGTAATGTTTGGAGGAAAAACATATAACCCGATAGCATTCACAGATACGGTTACGGCGAAGAATCTTACATTTGTGGGGACGCACACGGATACGCTGAGCCAGACAGATGATACCGCAACGTCTACAAAAAAATCAAAACTGATTTACACTGTTGGTGCAAAAAATGTTACGACAGCAACACTAAGCGGTGACATTACTTGGGGTGATAATAGCGTTTACTATGAAAATGGAGGGGTAGAGAATCAGAATGGAGTAAAACCAAATTATGTGTTTGGTAGTAGTTCTGCAATTAACATTGGCGGTGTGCAATTCAGTGCAACGTCAGATCCGCTGGCCGGTTCGACCAAATCCATGACGCTGCTGAAAGGCGTGACTGGTGTTGTGGCAACAAAAGTTTCCGGAACTCCTTCCTTTACAGTTACTCTTGACCAAACAAACACGAAGCTGGATGCCAACGCAACGGGTTCGGCCGCAGTGAGTGGCAGCGATGTCACCTACACCGTGAGCGGAGTGGCCATTAATAAAGTGAATATAAAGAGTGTAGGCAGTACGGCAGATACGGTTCCGGCTAACTGGACGCTGGCAAGTGGCGCCACGGTGGAAACGGATAACATGACAGCGCCTTCCGGTCTGACTCCCGGTGAGACAAAGGCAATTATCACCGCGAGTGGCACAGATTATTTCAATGGCGTGAAAGTGAACGGCAGTCATGCGTGGACGGCGGGCGGCACGATAACTTCTGATCTAGATATCGGCGGTGTGGTAATTACCGGCACCCAAACTGCAGGTGGCGTGAAGGTAGACGACGCCAACAAGAGCCAGCTTATTTACGAAGAGACGAAGAAAACTGTGACAGGCATCACACTGGGCGAAGTAACCTTTGCAAAGGATGGAACGGCCCGTGCCTTTGACAATACTTATGACGCAACGGCCGCGACCATCACGGATAACCTGAAGTTTACGGAAGCAAGTGCGGCTTCCATGGAAACGGGCGATACCATGACGATCCTGGACGCCAGCGCCGCATTTAAATCCGGTGGCGCAGCGTTGGTTGCGTTTGCAGACAAGAGTTATACGGTTGCGTTCTCTGAGACGAATACGGATCAGAACGTAACCATCGCGGGCACGCATTCCGATACGCTGTCGCAGGATACGGCGATGACGAAGCTGACCTATACGGTGGGCACAAAAGATGTGAACACGGTTACATTGGGCAAGGTTGATTTTGTAAAAGGTTCCACACTGTTTGACCGCAGCGGCGCGGGATACAATTACGCCGGCGTGGCGGCGTTGGGAACGGACGGGTTTGCAGTTTCCTATGCAAGTCCGGAAACGGTTGCGACGGGTGACAGCATGACGCTGCTGCAGGCGAATGCGACGCTGAAAGATATGGCGGAGCAGTTGAAGCAGACTTCGTACAGCTTTGCACCGGTAAGCGGTGTGACGATTGATGCGACGGTTACAGGAAGCCTGGAGGCAAAAGGCGGGAACGTAACCTATACGGCAACAGCCAACCAGGCCAGCAAGCTGACCTTTACCAATGTGGACTGGAAGGACAGCGGCGCGTTGATGACACGTCCTTCTAACATTACATTTGCAGGCGCAGACGTAGATACAACGAAGATCAATTTCCAAAATGTGAAAGAACTGGACGCAAATAAAAAGATGACGCTGGTGTCTGATTTTGGCGACAGCGTGGGAACCATTACCGGAACGAAGTACACGGTGGGCGCCGGTCTGGAAGGGGACGGCGCGGCATCTTTGGCCGGCAGCGACCTGGTTTTCACAACAAAGACAGGCGTCAAAGATTTAGCGGCCCAGGAGCAGACCCACAACACGCTGATGGTGATGGAAGCGGGCATGGCAGTGCTGGCTGCAGGCAACGAATATGTAGGCCAGACGATGGCAGAACTTGCGAATCCCCAGAATGTGGGCTTGGACGGAACTGTTACCGCTGCATCCCTGGGTGGCAGCAAGTCCAGATACAAGACCGGCAGTCATGTGGATTCTAACAACTGGAACGTGGCGGTGGCCGTAGGTTCCAAACGGGAGTTGAAGAAGGGCTCGCTGGAGTGGGGCGTCTTCGGAGAATACGGAAAATCCAACTACACGCTGCACAGCGACGCAGGCCGGGGCGATGGGGATTCCCATTATGCCGGAGGCGGTCTGATGGCGAAATGGACCAACAAGCATGATGTGTACACAGAGGCCAGCGTGCGCCTGGGCCGTTTGAGCGATACTGCCAGCAACCTGTTGCGGGATGCAGCGGGGAACGGCTACGGTTATGACGTGCACGCCAATTATTTCGGCGCCCATGTGGGCATTGGCAAGATCATCCACTACAAAGGCGGAAAGAGCCTCGACGTTTACGGGAAGTATTTCTATACCAAACGCGATGGCGTAGACTTTGCCTCAGGCGGTAACAACTACAGCCTGGACAGCGTAGCCAGCAGCATTTTGCGGGTGGGCGCCCGGTACGGAACGACGGACAAGAAGTGGAACTGGTACGGCGGACTTGCCTACGAGTACGAGTTCGACGGCAAGTCCGAAGGCACGGTGGACGGTGTAGGGATCCGCGCGGCCAGCGTTAAGGGCGGCAGCGTACGGGGCGAGATCGGCCTGCGTATGAGCGCCACGAAGACCAACCCGTGGCAGACAGACATCAGCATCTACGGATACGGCGGCAAGCACCGGGGATTTGGCGGCAGCGTGAACGTAGCGTATATGTTCTGATGAAGGAAGCATCCTGGCAACAGACAAAATCTTGCCCTTTTTTTGCCCTTTTTGTTAGTTAAACCTGTATAAAACTGGTTAAAATTGCTAACTGCTGAAACACAGAAAAAAGCTGTAAAAACCGCTTGTTGATTGAGCTTAATTAACATTGTTTAAAGTTGGCATAGTATCAGATTATACCTTGGGGTGGAAGAGGTATTAAGCGGCCTTAATCAGCGCTGTACGTACTAACTTTTTCATTATATAAAGAAGCAAAATTATATCGTTTTCCGTGTCTTACAACGTGTCTTATTGACCTGTAAAAACAGTAAAATGTCTTATGATGGTCTTATTTTTATGCAAATCTTGTTTCATGAAATAAAGTTTTAAACATTATAAAAATCTTGTACAAATTCAGTATTTATGCAGGTTTGAGTTACTTTATGTTTGCGCTTTAGGGGGCGTATAATTAAACGAACTTTTTAGAAATCACCAACTCCAAAACCGTGTGCTGAGGGTTCAAGTCCTTCTGCCCCTGCCATGAAAATAACCTCGGAATTCAGTATTATGCTGTTTCCGAGGTTTTTTATCTGCATGAAGAGAGTTTGAGAATGCTTACTTTCTGTTGATGAAGAGATGACAACGATCTGGTAAAATGCAATACGAAAGGCAACGGCGCCCGTTCGCTGCAAATGTCCGGCCATGTCAGCGTTGCGTACACTTTTTGAAAATCATAAGTAATAGAAAAATTTTGAATATTGTGGTATAATCAAAAAAAGTATGATTGATACTATTTAGCAGAAATAAAGAAAGAAAAAATCAGGAAACTGCTTGACGCAGAGTTTCCTTAAAAAAGGTGAATGCGAATGAACAACCTGAAAGAAGGAGTATCCCTTCGTAAGATCCATAACTGGCTGATTGTAATAGTAGTGCTTTTGTCATGCCTGCTGATTTATACGACCTACCGGGTCACAAGCAGCTTCATGCACGTAAAGAACGCTTCGGAAGAGAATATCGCGCTGGGGAATGCCGTTCACGGTCTGATGGACGCGTCAGACTACCTGACAGAAATGGTGCAGCGCTTTGCCGTAACCGGAGACAGCCGGTTTATGGATCAGTATTATTTTGAAGCTTTTGCTTCCAAACGACGGGAACAGGCCCTTGCGGAACTGAAAAAGAATCAAAACGCGACAGAGGTACTGGAGCACCTGCAGGAGGCGATGCGCCACTCGGTAAAACTGATGGACAGGGAATACTACGCCATGCGCCTGGTGATTGAAGCGAAGGGGCTAAAGAAATTTCCTGACATGCTTAAAGGCGTGACTCTGAGCAGTGAAGATGCCGCCCTTTCCCCGGAGGCCAAGATGCAGCGCGCAACAAATATGGTACTGGGTGAAGATTATTATGTGGAGAAGAACCGGATCCGTACGGAAGTCCAGAAGAGCGTCCGTCTCGTTGAAAAGATGACGGAAAAGGTGCAGACGGAAGCTATGGTCAGTTACCAGATTGAACTGAATTTAGCGCGCGCGGGTATCGTGCTCAATATTATGGCGATTTTGTTTGTGGTCTGGTTAACGTCATCTCTGGGCATCAATCCGATCCTGAAAGCGGTGGACCAGATTAAATCCGACAGCCCCATCCAGGAAAACGGGGCCAACGAATTCCGGTATCTGGCCAAAGCATATAACAATTTGTATTCCGTATATAAGAAGAGCATTGAACATCTGAATTTTAAAGCGTCCCACGATGAACTGACAGGTGCGTACAACCGGGCCGGATTTGATCTTCTGCTGTCGGGCCTGGACATGAATACAACGTATGTACTGAGTTTTGACGTGGATGATTTCAAGACCGTCAACGACACCTACGGGCATGACGTGGGGGATAAGGTACTGCAAAAGGTGGTACAGGTCCTGAAAGGCAGCTTCCGTTCCGACGACTATGTCTGCCGGCTGGGGGGCGACGAATTTGTGGTGTTTATGGTGCATACCAATGAGCTGCAGCGCAAGCTGATCAAAGCCAAAATGGAACAGATCAGTCAGGAACTGGCGAATACAGACGATGGGCTGCCTCAGGTCTCTGTCAGCGTGGGTATAGTTCACGGATCCCAGGCGACCGACGCGGAAACGCTGCTTAAAATGGGCGACGCGGCCATGTATGAATCGAAGAAGCATGGGAAGAATACGTTTACTTTCTACTCTTAAAAATACTTCTTCCTTTCCTTGTCAAAACATGCTATAATAATCAAGCATATTTGTTTGAATTTTGGCAGGGAAACACACGATTATGAAAGACATAAATTTTTATATGAACATAGATTACCCGTATGAAATCACGCTGCATAAAGACGGCGGCTACCATGCGGAAATCCCATTGCTTCCGGGCTGCATTGCCCACGGGGAAACACCGGAGGAGGCGCTGCAGTATCTGAATGTAGCCAAGTGCGAGTGGATCATCGGTATGCTGGAACGGCATATCCCGATCCCGCAGCCGCCCTACAAGGTGCTTTCCGTATCCCACAACTGGCGGCGGACCGGACGGTAACCACATATGCATACAATAACCCTGAAGAAAGAAATCAGGAGCATCCTGAAGAGAGATATGGTGCTTACCATTTCTCTGATGCTGGCACTGGTTTCTTCTCTTTTTTTTAAACCCCGTATTTCCTATATCGACTTTTCCGTGCTGGGTATGCTGCTGTCCTTTATGCTGGTGGTGGCCGGTTTCCGCCAGTTGAAAGTGCTGGAGAAAGCGGCCGGCTTCCTGTTTTCCCGCTGCCGTACCACGCGCCACGTAGCGGCAGCGCTGATCTGGCTGACTTTCTTTATGTCCATGCTGGTGACCAACGACGTAGCCCTCCTGATTTTTGTGCCCCTGACACTGATTACCGGCAAACAAATCAGGCTGGATGTAGGGCGCATCGTGATCTTCCAGACACTGGCGGCCAATTTGGGCAGCGCCTGCACACCTATGGGAAATCCCCAGAACCTGTTCATCTATTACCATTATGAACTTACCACGGAATACTTCTTTTCCGTGCTGGGACCTTTGTCCGTACTGTCTGCCCTGTGGCTCGCCATACTGGTTCACGGGTTGCCCAACCGTAAACTGCAGATGGACCTGCATGAGATTGAAACGGGTCCCCGAACGCGGGTTCTGCTGTTTTCCGCACTGTTGCTGCTGTGCTTTTTATCCGTGCTGCATGTGGTGAGTCCCCTGGTATGCACTGCTGCGGTAGTGGCCGTGGTAGCCATTACAGACCGCAGCCTGTTAAAGCTGGCGGATTATTCCCTGCTGCTGACCTTCATCGGTTTTTTCGTTTTTATCGGCAATCTGTCCCACTGGGACGCCATACACCAGCTGCATCATTACCTGCACCATGCCAGGGGTATCGTGTACGTGACAGGCATCGTGGCAAGCCAGTTCATCAGTAACGTGCCTGCCGCCATGCTGCTGGCGGGCTTTACCCGGAATGCCGGGGAACTGCTGCTGGGGGTGGATGTAGGGGGTCTGGGTACCCTGATCGCCTCCATGGCCAGTGTGATATCCTACAAACTCTACGCCGCCGCTTATCCCCACCAGGTGATGAACTATCTGCGGATGTTTTTGTTCTACAACTTTGCCGGACTGATCAGCATTGGGAGCATTGTGTACTGGTGGATGGTGAGATAGGGGGGGTATTTCACAGATTCTTCACATTTTAAATTAGAAATAAGCGTTTTTTGGGAAAATGACTAAAAAGTCCTTTGATTGTGAAATTTTATTCATATTTTTCCTGAAAAAACGCTTTCTTTTTTTGTTGCCTGACTTTAATATTTGTTTTGTGCCTAAAGAGAGGAGGCTGATACCTTGCGGTTATTCCGATGGCAAGCCAGGAGTTCCGGTGGAAGAGTGTATAACGGCGAATATTATGCAGAATGTGAAGAACAGGTTATTGACTTCGTCCACAAGAATTACGGGTATGTTACAAATATTGAAAAGGTGAAGGATAAAAAACCGTTTCATCGTTGGTTTGAACCGCGCTTGCAATTTACAAACAAGGAAAGGGCAAATTTTTACAAACAGCTTTCAACATTGTTGGATGCGGGTATTCCTATTGTGAAAGGAATAGAAATGGTAACCGGGAGGCTGAGTGAAAAGCAAAAGCTGGTTTGCATGCGGCTTACCCTGAGTCTGCAAAGCGGTCACCCTTTATCTTATGCAATGTCTCTGCAGCCGGATATTTTTTCGAAAATGAACATTGCGGTTGTTGAGGCCGGTGAGGTAAGTGGTCAGATTTCCCGGGTTCTTCTTTCTCTGTCTGATTTTTACAAGCAGCAGGATAAGCTTACAAAACTGGTACGTAATGCTTGCATGTATCCGGGCTTTTTGCTCGGTTTAGCGTTTCTGACATTTATTTTTTTCAGTGTGAAGCTGGTACCTTCTTTTGCGGATATGTATCGCTCACTGGGAGTAAAGGAGACGCCTGTCTTGCAGATATTGCTCTCAGTTTCTGTCCTGTTGCAGGATCATGCGGTTGTTCTTTCCTGTGTGTGTCTGATTGGTAGCAGGTTACTGTTGCTGCAGCGCATGAAAATACTTTCCCTGTTGATGCGTTTCCCGGGAATCAGGTTTATGCGGCATTCCTTTTTGGAAATACGTTTTGCACGATTGCTGGCGCTGATGGTACTTAGCGGTATCGCTTTTCCGGAAGCTATTCTGCGTGCTTCTGTTACGCTGACAGACGCGTCTATGAAGAATAACGCAAAAAAGTTTTCAGATAATGTGCTGCGTGGTGTAGGGATTACAGAAGCAGCCATGCAGTCGGGAAATCTTTTCAGTCAAATGGGATTGGAATTTTTGAGTATTGGGGAAAGCTCCGGTAATCTGCCGGATATGCTGACAGAGTTTGCGGAAATTCAGGAACAGGAGCTTTTTGCCCGCCTTAGGGATTTGAAATCAGTCTTAGAGCCGGCATTGGTTGTCGTAATTGCGGCGATGGTTTTTGCGATTATGGCTGTGATGCTTTCGCCGTTGTTTGATTTAATGACCCGGATGCCGGATTATGATTGAAAGGAGGTAATTTATGTTAAAACGAATCAAAGAAAAAATGAATTCTGCAGGACAAAGAAAGGTTAGCCGTAATGCAGGGTTCAGTCTGATTGAAGTAATTGCCGTTACGATTATCATCGGCGTAATGGCTACCATGTTGATGCCTGCGATTGACGGAGCAGGTTCCAAAGCGAGGAATGCGAAGCTCAAAAATGATTTGGCAACGTTAGACCAGGCAATTGCTATGTACAAGCTGGAACAGGGAAGTGTTCCTGCTTCACTTGAAAATCTGGTACCTGACTATATAGCCAAAAATTCGGGCTTTAAGGATGCCAAAAATGCAGATTTCCAATATTCCGTTTCCGGCAGTAATTATACGCTGACCGGTTCTGACGCAGAGGGCAATACTGTAACTTCTAATGGCAGTGTTGCGGCGGAAACACAGGGATAGCGGCTATCTGCTGGTTGAATGGATGACTTTTATATTCCTGTACGGGACGCTTTTTTCCGGACTGTATATAGGAATAGCCGGGTATGAAAAGGCATTGGCAATGATACAGGTGGAAAGCGCGGCCCGTGAGTTCGCGCAGGACCTGCTGCGTACAAGGGAAAGAGCCTTGGCTGGTTCTGAATCGGGGTTTGTGGAATTAAGCAGTGGCCGTAAAGTGTATTGGGTCTATCGGAGGCCGAATCTGGTTGAAAAAAAACGGGATTTTGCGTCGGCTGGGTCTGTTGCGATACAATTTACCAGTATCCCTGCTTACATAATCAAATTTTCCATCAATGGGTCTCCGTCTGCAAGCGGGCTTTTTGTATTACAGCATGAAAGGATTACGTCCGTGCAGGTTAAAGTCAGCCTTCAGCCTGTTACCGGAAGGGTGCAGGTAGAACGTGTGAATCTATGAAACAGAAAAATGCTGTTTTAAAAACGGGACAAAAAGGACTTCTGTCAGGTAAAAACGCGGAGGGTTTTATCATACTGGCAATGATTCCCGTATTTCTGGCATTGCTTGCATTTGCTACAGCAATAACAGGCTGTATCTCTTGTTCAATACAGGCTATGGCACACCGGAATGAGATGATGCAGGCGTATTCTTTACTGGAATATGATGATGCGGGATGGCCGGATGAAGTACTTTCTGCCAAATGGAAAAACACATACGAACAGAATTATGAAAAGGTTGTTTCAACGCAGGAAGTTGGGCCATATATCCTTCTTGTTAAAGAGATACGTTGCAAAACGACCGGTAAAGTATTAGCGAACCGCTTGGAATTTATACCAATAGGGAAAGCAGATTACCATGCATCCTGAACAATGCAGTGATAAAAGAAAATCTGGCTCGATTCTTTTAGAATTAAACATCCTGTTTATGATTATGGTTATCGTTAGCGGCGTATATTGTCATATGGCACAGTCTGTTTTAAAAAACTGTAAAAAAGTATTGGCGGATATTGAAATCGCACAGGCGGCACGATATACAGAAAGCATTCTTCGTCGGGAACTTTCCTACAATTCGACGCAGGTGAAGCTGGCCAAGGATCTCAATAACCGGGATCAGATTATCTGCCGGAAGACGTATAAAAATGTCCGCGCCGATTGGTATTTGTCTAACGCGGTGTTATATCGCAAAACGTTGAAAGACACGACGACGGGAAGCAATCCGTTTTCAGGTCCGGATATCCGGGTGACTGGTTTTAAAACGTTTCCGTTTGGAGAAGATAAAATCAGTATCCTTTTAACTTTACAAGACCCGGAAACCGGATTGGAAAGACAAGTTGTTTTCTCTTTATTCTTAAGTAATGGTTCTGTAGTTGAGTAAATCTTTTTATGAGATGTTTTGTAAGTGAGGCAAAATTATGTGATACAGCAGGAGGAGCGGAAAGGAAGCGGGGGGTTGTGCTGCTTCCTCTCCTGCTGTTGCTGATGGTTTGTTCAGGTATAGTTTTATGTTATGGGCGCAGGGTGTATCAGGAGGCGGAGGCAGCTAGGGAGTTTTTGTGCCGGAAGCAGCTGGAAACCATTGCGCAAAGCTTTATGTTTACTGCTTTGCGGCAGGAAAAGGAAACAGAAATCACAAATGCTGTTTATTCATTACATCCTTTGCAGCCTGGAAATGATGAGGTGCAGTTATCAGTTTCGGTTAACAGGGTGAAGGATTTGGGTATGCGGTTTCTAAAGGTTGATGTCTCAGATTCCCGTTCTAACGCATTTTCATTACGGCAGTGCCGTATGTTGTTTTCGGACTCTATGCGACAGCAATTCGAACGTTCTCCTATTGTCGTAACAGATTCCGTAACAGAGGAAGAATCAGGAGAGAAGAAAATAACTATCACAAGCGAATCAGATGGCGCGGTTTTTCCGCAATTTTCCGTGGAAGAAATAGCAGCCTGGGCTTCAACTGATTTTCCTTCTGCGTTGGAACTGCAACGTGATGGGTTGAGCGGATGGATATATCTTTGCAGGAATGAACTTACTCTTCCTAAAGGTTTGAATGTGAATGGGGACGGGATACTTGCTTTTGCCGATAGCGTGACGATTGGTGACAATACAGTGTTTACGGGTCGTATCATCATCTTGGCAGACCGCAGTCTGCGGATAGGCAGTCATGTGAAATTGGAAAACGCATTGCTGTTGTGCCGGGGAAAACTGACCATTGGATCGGACAGTATTATCAATGGTGCGGTCATGGTACAACAGAATGCCATACTGGACGGTAATTCAACGATTACCGGTGACAGGGAGGTGTTGGAACCGTTTAATTCAATTATCAGTTATTGAATCATTATGAATACAGATACTCATAATTATTTTGTCAGTTGGTATCTGGTGTACAATTGAATATCAAAAGTGAGTAAAACAAAACCTCCTCTGTGTGTTTATTCAGACGGGTGTTTATGATAACTCATGATTTTCTCCAAATCCAATCCCCCGTTTGTGCTGCGGGGGATTATTTTCTTCCAATTTCTCGCCCTCTGCACTTTTATCTGTGATATAATAAATAATAGTAACATTAAATTATTTGGAAATAGTTTTTTTGAGAAAGCCATGAGAAGTTTAAAATGGTTAATTGTATTGCTTTCGGGAATCATGATGTTGGCGATGCTGACAACAGGAAAGGTGGTTTAAGCTATGAAAAATTACGCGAAACCCGGTGAGGTCATGTATCATGTAGGGCTGTCGATGGAGATGCTGCAGGGTGCTAAGTATGCCCTGGTTCCCGGGGATCCGGGGCGGGTGGAAGGCCTGGCCAAAGCACTGGATAAAAAGGCTGGGTTTCTGGCAAGCCACCGTGAGTTTACCAGCTGGCTGGCCCGTGTGAAGGGGCAGCCGGTGCTGGTGATGAGCAGCGGCATGGGCGGTCCCAACATCACTTTTGTGGTGGAAGAACTGGGGCGTTTGGGTATCACTACCTTTATCCGTGTGGGTACCACCGGTTCCCTGCAGGAAGAGATCAATCTGGGGGATGTGGTCATCAGCAAGGCCTGTGTGCGGATGGATGGGGCCAGCAAGGCCTATGCGCCGGTGGAATACCCGGCGGTGGCGGATCTGGATGTGACCATTGCCCTGCGGGACGCGGCAAAGGAATTGAAGGTCCCCTACGGCCTGGGCATTGGTGTAACTACGGACAGCTTCTGGCCCGGGCAGGAACGCTACGACAGTTTAAATGGCTATGTGTTGCGCAGACTGCAGGGTACCCTGAAGGAATGGCAGGCCTTGGGCTGCACTAATTTTGAAATGGAAGCGGCTACGCTTTTGACCTTGTGCAGCGTCCACGGGCTCCGGGCCGGGGCTATCTGCGGCGTGGTGGCCAAACGGACGGACAGCGAGTCCGTAGCGCCGCCCGGCGTGTATAAAAAGGCGGAACTGCGTTTTCAGAAAGTGGCGAAACGGGCGCTGGAAAAGCTTATTGCAGCGGACAAAGAATAATAAAAAAATTGAAACGTTTTCATTCATATATTGTGTGTGAAAATGTGACTGCGGGTTACAGGAGGAAGCGGTATGTTAGAAATTGGAACAAAGGCACCGGATTTTGCCCTGCCTGATCAGGATGGGAATCTGGTGACCTTAAAGAGCTTTAAGGGACAGAAGGTAATCTTATATTTTTACCCCAAAGATAATACTCCCGGCTGTACAAAGCAGGCCTGCAATTTCGGGGAGTTGTTTCCCCAGTTCAGGGAAAAGGGCGCGGTGGTGCTGGGTGTCAGCAAGGACAGCGTGGCATCGCACAAAAAGTTTCAGGATAAATACAATCTGCCCTTTACGCTGCTGTCGGATACGGAGCTGAAGGTGATCCAGGCGTACGGCGTGTGGCAGGAGAAGAACATGTACGGGAAGAAGACCATGGGCGTGGTCCGTTCAACATATTTAATAGATGAAAAAGGCGTCATAGTAAAGGCTTTCGGCAAGGTGAAGGCGGCGGATAATCCGAAGCAGATGCTGGAGGTGCTGTGATGGCTCGTGTAATTATAACCCTGTTAGATTCCTTTGGTATCGGTTCGGCACACGACGCGGCAGCCTTTGGGGACAAGGGCTCCGATACGTTGGGGCATATTGTGGAATGGATGGCGAAAAACCGTAAAAACACGGACGGCTCGCCCCGGTATCTGGCGCTGCCGAACCTGGCGGTAATGGGACTGGAGACAGCGCACTGGCTCAGTACCGGAGAGGATATGGCACATCCTATTTCCGGGGAACCCCTGGAGGATCTGTCCCTGGATGCCGGGCGTGTGAAGGCTGCCTATACCTGCGCGGAGGAAGTGAGCAAGGGGAAAGATACTCTCAGCGGTCACTGGGAGATTGCCGGTGTGCCGGTAGATTTCGATTGGGGGTATTTCCCGGATCAGCCCCATTGCTTCCCGCAGGAACTGGTGGACGCGCTGGTTAAGGAAGGGAACCTGCCTGGTGTGCTGGGGGAAAAACTGGCCAGCGGCACGGTGATCATCCAGGAGCTGGGCGAAGAGCATATGAAGACGGGAAAGCCCATCATCTATTCTTCCGCGGACAGCGTACTGCAGATTGCCTGCCATGAAGAAACCTTCGGACTGGAACGGTTGTATGATCTCTGTAAGCTGAGTTTTGAACTGGTAAAGCCCTATAAGATTGCCCGGATTATCGCCCGGCCCTTTGTGGGAAAAAAGGCCGGCGAATTTGAACGGGTAGCGGCCCATCGACATGATTACGCGGTGCCGGCCCATGAAGACACGCTACTGGATAATCTGGTAGCAGCCGGCGGGAACGTGTTCGCGGTCGGCAAGATCGCCGATATTTTTGCCCACCGGGGGATCACGAAGCATTATCCTGCGGCAGGGCTGGACAGGATTTTTGACGCTACCCTGCAGGCGGTGAAGGATGCGCCGGACCGGACATTGGTGTTCGCCAATTTTGTGGATTTCGATTCTTCCTACGGACACCGACGGGATGCGCTGGGCTACGGGGAAGGACTTGAATATTACGACAGCCGTTTGCCGGAACTGTGGGCGCTGCTGCAGCCGGACGATTTACTGCTGGTAACGGCGGACCATGGCTGCGATCCCACCTGGAAGGGAACGGACCACACACGGGAAAAGATTCCGGTGCTGTTCTACGGACAGAACGTGGAACCACAGCAGATTCCACCGTTACACACGTTCAGCGATATCGGTCAGACCCTGGCGGTGTATTTGGGAGTAGCGCCTTTAGGTCATGGTACGGCAGTGAATATTTGGAAACCGTGACAAACTATAGACATAAATCTGTTGTAGAATCAAGACAGTTGAAAAACCGGATTTACATATAGAGTATGTTTTTTAGTCAGGGAGGTGACGTTCGATGAAACGGCTGTTTTTGCTTCTGGCAATGGTTGTTGCGTTGTGCAGCGGTGTTGCGGGGGATATTTCTGCATTGGAGGCGGTACCGTTTATCGGTATGCCCAGGGCCCATGCCTTTGAGACGAAACCGGTGAACTTTGTGGTCATTGACCGTACCCGCAGTGTAACCAATGCGGATATGCGGGGCTGGATCCAGATGGTGAAGATGGATTATCATGTTCCGTATTACCGGCTCATGGATGATAATACAAAGGCCAATGCTGCCGTAAATGAGATGTTCGCCAAAAACCCGAAGCCGGACAAGGAAGCCATGAAGGCCGCGGCGGAACAGGCGGGCTGCGGGGCGCTGGTGGTAATGGTGGTGCACCGTATGGATTCCTACATGGTGACCGCTCATTCGCCCTTTGATTTTGACATGGAAACCTATGTGCGGACGTTTGCCTATGCCGATATGTTCGCGTATAATTCAGATGGGAACAAGTTTATCCGGCGTTTCCTGCGGGAAGCGGATATGAAGCCCCTCGGGCTGGAAGAAAATCCGTCGGATACCATTAAGTGGACGTTAGGCAATTTATTGAACAAAATGGAAGGAAAACCGCAGATCTGAGCGGAACGTGACGATTGTTATGCCAAAACCGGAAGATATTGAAGTGATCAGGGAGCGCCGTCCCAACTGGGAGTTTCTGCAGAAGCTGCCGAAAGAACTGTACGGCTTTACATTTAAAGAGGGCGGGGAAATGATGACCCGGCATGAATTCCTGCTGGGAGCCTATGAGAATGTACCGGCCCGGCGCAGGCTGGAGCTGATTTACACAAAAGAGACCTTTGACTACGTGCCGGTGCGCCAGGTAGGGTTGCACCGGTACCGTGATTTCCGCTATATCACCAGGGACAAAGATGTATTTGCGGAATGGATCACCGGCGCTATCGACCGGCTGGTGGAGGAGACGACGCCGACCTATATTCCCCGGTCCGGCCACATACTGAAGTTAAAGGGGATTCTTGACTGGCATTATCCGGACAGGCTGCCGGAACGGATCGGGAATTTTGTTAAGTTCATCGGTCCCCAGTACCCGCTGGATTTTATCAACAACGCAACGGTCATCCTGGACTATGCGGATTTTGACGCGGGCAACGAGCTGGTGTTTTTGTATAACCGGGTGCGCAACGAGTATTACGCGGAAAACAAGAAACGGTTTATCCCCAATACGATGCATGAATTTGATGCCAAAAATCTGGAAGATCTGGAAGTGTTGCTGGAAGAGAAGCTGGAACCGTATCTGCTGGAACTGGGAAACAACGGGAAATAACGCTTTTTTCAGCTACCAGGATGTATTTCCCCTGCGTTTCTTAAAAAAGCTTGACAGCAGCGAAGAAATAACCTATACTATTAATGCTTGATGAAAAACGGCCCGGTGGTTCAGTTGGTTAGAATGCCGCCCTGTCACGGCGGAGGTCACGAGTTCGAGTCTCGTCCGGGTCGCCATTCTGCCT
>Ga0265298_10000497_pt1 | contig 58657 bp, 74 predicted proteins | sample AusTroGonzalo_MG_3_FD_193486 | JGI IMG/M metagenome (GOLD analysis project Ga0265298, IMG submission 193486) | Bovine rumen microbial communities from tropical cattle in Woodstock, Queensland, Australia - Gonzalo_01 | ecosystem: Host-associated > Mammals > Digestive system > Stomach > Rumen ... | reverse complement strand
CCGAGATGTACGAAATGATACCGACCGTTCTCGCACCGTACGGGATCGGGCGTTATGAAATATCCAACTACGCCGTCCCCGGATCGGAGTGCCGACACAACGTCAACGTCTGGCGCGGCGGCTTGCTGCGCGGATTCGGACCGGCGGCAGCCGGTTTCGACGGTCGCGACCGCTCCGCCGAAGTAGACGATTTGAAAAAGTGGCTTGCCGGAGCTCCGCCGAGCGTCGACCGCATCCCGCCTGCGAACCGCCGCACCGAAATATTCGCCGTCAATCTCCGGACCGTAGACGGCTGGACTCCGGAGCTGTGGGCGACCGTTCCCGGGGCCGACCCGTGGGCGGAGCGATGCGCCGCCGTGGAAAAAGTCAGACACAATATGCCGCTTTCATGGTGGAAAATTTCGCCGGAACGGATTAAATTAAGCGCGGAAGGACTTTGTTTCTGGAACGACGTGGCGGAAGCGATGCTGTTATGAGCTTGGAAGAGACATCTTACACACCGGTCGGGCGTTTTTTCATGGAAATCGCCTATGACGGCAGCGAATACAGCGGCTGGCAGATCCAGCCCCACTCGCCGTCCGTTCAGGAGGAACTGCAAACGCAGCTTTCCAAACTCTATGCCGACCAGAGCATTCATCTGATCGGCAGCAGCCGTACCGACGCCGGAGTTCATGCCCTGCGTTTCGCCGCCAGTTTCCTCCGCCCGGAGCGCCCCGAGATCACGGAAGAGCGATTGTTCAAGGCGCTCAACCGCCGACTGCCGCCAGCGATCCGCATCCAGTCGCTCAAAAGCGTGCCGCTGGAATTCCACTCGCGCTACGACGCCTTGGGCAAGGCGTACACCTATGTTCTGAATCTGGGAACGGAAACCCCGTTCAGCTGCCGCTACTCGTGGAAGTCGATACATCGTCTCGACGCAGCCAAGATCGCCGCCGCCGCCGCACGGCTGACCGGCACGCACGACTACTCGAGTTTCGTCGTCGAGCGCTCGATGATCGACGAGGCGGTACGAACCATCTACCGGATCGACGTGCGGACCATCGGGCAGTTCTGCTGCGTCACCTTTGTCGGCAACGGTTTTCTCTACAAGATGATCCGCTGTATGATGGGAACGCTGGAAGCCGCCGGCGCCGGAAAACTCACGCCGGACGACGTGACCGGCATATTGGAGGCGAAGGACCGCGTCAGCGCCCCGGAGACCGCTCCGGCAAGAGGGTTGTTCCTGATGAAGGTCTTTTACGATCAAAGCGAACTTGACGATTATCAACCAGAAGGAGTGCCGTTCTGGCACTGAAACGAACCCGGAGGCTCGAAATGAACGGACAGAATATCCTGTTGGAACCGGGGGCGCAGTTCGGCTCCTACCGGATCGTTTCCGAAATCGGACGCGGCAACAACGGAGTGGTCTATCTGGCGCGTCAGGAGCCGCTTGACCGGGAGGTTGCGCTGAAGGTGCTGCTGCCGGAACTTTCCGGCAACCGCGAGTATATCGACATCCTGATGAACGAGGCGCGTTACGCCGCCCGGCTGTGCCACCCGAACATCGTGCAGGCGCTGGATGCGGGCTCTTTCGACGGGCTGTATTTCCTCGCCATGGAGTATGTGCACGGGCGCACACTGGAGGAAATCCGCCTTGATTCTCCCGAAATACTCTCGCTGGAATTCCTCATCGATTTATCCATCCAGCTCGCCGACGCGATGTCTTACGCTTGGGAGAACTTCCAGATGACCCACGGCGACATAAAACCCGAAAATCTCCTGATCTGCGATGACGGAAAGACCTTGAAGCTGGCTGATCTCGGATTGGCGAACGTCAACGGACACGCCGGGGACGAAGTGGACAGCATCATGGCGACGCCGATGTATGTCGCTCCGGAGCTGATTTCCAGCGAAGGCACGCGCAGCGTGCTCAGTGATATTTACAGTTTCGGGGTGATGTTCTACGAGTTGATCGCGGGAAAACCGCCGTTCCGCGGCAACACCGACCACCTGCTGCGCTGTCACCTGGAGGCGCCGGTGCCGCCGCTGCTCACCGTCAACCCCGACGTCCCGGTCGAACTCGCGGAATTCACTCACCGGATGCTGGAAAAATCACCGCAGAACCGCCCGGGATCGTGGGCGGAGGTCAGGGCATTCCTCGAAGATTTCCGCGACCGCCGCAACAATGCCGGGAAACAGCCGGCACAGCCGGAGGCGAAACCGGCGCCGAAGGTGCTGTCGGCACGACTTTGGCTGTGGATCGTCTTCGCTTTGCTGGCGCTGGTCATAGTCGGCACGCTCGCCGTCATGATATGGCTGATGTTTCTCAGCCACGCGTGAAGTCAAACCGACTTAAAATTCCTTCCACAACGCGGCGGAGGCATCCGACGGCATCATGAAACCGCCGCGCGGAGAGAGCGAAAATACTCCCGCCGCCGCACCGTCCGGCATCGCGCTACGCTTGAACTGCTGGGTTATGAAACGCTTGCCGAAGACCCGCAGCCATTTTTCGATCACGTCGCGGGAATAACGCCCCGCGAACGCCGCTTCGGCGAGATACGCGATCTTTTTCGGCTCCGCGCCGGTATTCAACAGCTGATAGAGGAAGAAGTCGTGGAGTTCGTACGGACCGACCAAGTCTTCGGTCTTCTGAGCCAGTACGCCCCCCTCCCCGAGCGGCAGCAGTTCCGGGGAAATCGGCGTGCCGATGATGTCGCGGACGACCTGGGAGAAGGCGGAGTTGTTTCTCTTCCGCGCCTCGTACTCCAAAAGCACCGGGATCAGCGTCTTCGGCACGGAGCCGTTCACCGAATACATCGCCATCTGGTCGCCGTTGTAGGTGCACCAGCCGAGCGCGATCTCGGAGAGGTCTCCGGTGCCGATCAATATGCCGCCGCACATGTTGGCAAAATCCATCAGTATTTGAGTGCGCTCGCGCGCCTGCGCGTTTTCGAAGGCGGCGTCGGCTCGCCCGTCGTGACAGAGATCCGCGAAGTGCTGTCTGCACGCCGCCGTGATGTTTATCTCCTTCAACTCCACATCGAGCGCGCAGCAGAGCTCCTCCGCGTTGCTGTGAGTTTGCGTGGTCGTTCCGAATCCGGGCAGCGTGAAGGCGCGCACCGCCTCGCGCGGCAACTTGAGGAGTTCGCGGCAGCGCACCGCCGCGACCAGCGCCAGCGTGGAATCCAAGCCCCCCGAAATGCCGAGCACCATCGCCTTGGCTCCGGTGTGCTCCATGCGCTTCGCCAATCCCGCCGCCTGAACGTTCAGCACGTCGGAGCAAAAACGCGCGCGTGCCTCCGCGTCTTCCGGCAGGAACGGAGCGGCGGGATTGTACGCATAACGCAGATCGGGCGACTCGGGGATCGGCGCTATGGCATCCGGCGTTTTGTCGGCGCAGGCAGCATCGTAAAACCGACGATCCGAGCGGTGCCGGAAGCGCACCGCGCCGGTGTCGACGTCGTAATAGAGGATATTGGTGCCGCGCTTGAACGGCTCGACTTTCGCGACGCACTTGCCGCGGTCTCCGATGCGGGAATTGCCCGCGTACACCGCGTCGGTGGTGGATTCGCCCGTCCCGGCGGAGACGGTGACGTAGACGCCGCCGAAGCGTTCCGAGAGCGCAGCGACCTCCGCTGCGTAGTCGCGCCCGGGTATGAACGACTCGGCAGACGGATTCAAGATCACATCGGCACAATGTTCCCACCCGTCGGTGAGGGCGTATAACCCCTTTCTTTCCCCACCGACTTCGACGGCAAAACGCAAGTCGCCATCGAAGGTGCCATGACAACCGAAGGCGACTCCAGACACCTCCGAAGGTGCCATCGATGCATCATGAGAGAATATTTCCGTATTGCTGCAATCGGCGAGCAGTTTGAATAACTTGCCGTCGACCGCCAGCGCGACAGCGTTGAAGATCACATTGGCATGGGCGACCGGGAGCCCGAAGAGCGCCGGAACGTTTCCGGTTGCGGCGGCGAGCTCCTGCGCTGCTTTCCACGCGGCGTTCAAAAGCACGTCCTGACGGAAGAGATCGCCGCAGGTCGCCCCCGTGAGCGAAAGTTCCGGAAAGACCACCAGCGAAGCGCCGTTTTCGACCGCCGTGCGGTACGCGCTCAAATGCTCCTGCAAATTGGCGGCGACATCCGCCACGACCACGCGCGGCGTCACCGCCGCGATACGATAGAATCCGAACATATCATCCCCCCCTATCCGAGCTGCTTTGCTCTCAAAAGATCGCGGAACTTCCCCGGCGGTATGCCGCGCCGTTTGCGAAAGACCCGCGAAAAATAAAACTGATCCGAAAATCCGGCGCTGGCGGCAGCCTCCGCCACCGTCGCATCGGGATGCGCCTTCCAAAACGCCTCCGCCCGCGCGAGACGTTTTTCGTTGAGCAGCTCCTTGAACCCGGTGTGGTAATTCCGGCGCAGAAACTGCGAGATCGTCGACACGCTCCGCCCCAGACGGCGCGCCATTTCGGGCAGCATGATGTTTTCGGCGAGGTGGCGCTCGAGATAGCGGTCGATCTCGCTCCGGAGCACATCGCCGCGCAGCATCGCCAGCTCGCGGACGGCGATGTAGTCGATCAGGATCTTGAAGAAGCCGAGCACACCCGCGAGCTTTTTCGGCGGGAACAACGGAAGTTCGTCAAAGGCCTGTTTGAGCCGGCGACGCAAATCCGGATCGCTCACGGAGCTGCGGATCTCGATCGGGAATTCGTCGCTGGTGCGGAACTGCCCGATCATCAGATAACCGACCAGCTGCTTGTGCACGAAGATCGGCGACAGCGCCTCCTGCAGTCCGGCGTGGCAACGGTAGGATACGGGGCTCTGCGAATTGAGGGTTTCCCGCAGTTTGCTGCAATCCATCGCTTCGCAGCGGCTGAAGCCGCCCATTTCACGCTGGATTATATCGCAGTATTTGCAGATATCCTTGCCGCTCAACAACCGTCTGCCGTCGGCGGTGTAAAAGGTGACCTTCACGTCGAGCAGCGCGGCGAAATCGTCAAGCAGCGACTGCACCTGATCGCTCAAAATGATCTCCAGGGAAGCCTGATTCATCTTTTCTTCACCGCTCCAGAATAAACAGGAACAATACCGAGCCACATAAGCAGCTTGTAATAATATATCGCGCATTTGCAAATAAATCCATATCGAAAAATAAAATTTCCATTGCTTAAACCGAGATTGCGGATTATATTCCATATAAAGATCGCCGACCGGTTCGGCATCGAACGGAACAAAAAGATACCGGATATACGGAAAAATGAAGGACAAACTGGCTTCCATCTGTCGGGAATTCGCGGTCAAAGGTGATTTTATAGATGCCCTGCCCTACGGCACCGGGCACATCAACGACACCTATCTCATGCACTGTACCAAGGAAACCTACATCCTCCAGCGCCTGAACACCGGGATCTTCCGCCAGCCGGAAAAACTGATGGAAAACTTCCGGCGCGTCACGGCGCATATCGCCGAAAAGATCGACGCCGAAAAACGCCGCGGTTCCACCCGGCGGCGGGAAACGCTGCATCTCGTTTTCGCCAATTCCGGGCGCCCCTATTTCCGCGATGCGGAAGACGGGTTCTGGCGCTGCTACGTCTTCGTCGACCGCGCCGTCACCTATGACGTCATCGAAAGCACCCGTCAGGCGGAAATGGGCGCGGCGGCGTTCGGCGAGTTTCAGAGCGACCTCGCCGATCTGCCCGGCAGACTGCACGAGACCATCCCGGACTTTCACAACACCCCCAAGCGGCTGGCGGCGCTCAAAGAAGCGATAAAGGCGGATAAATGCGGGCGGCTCAAGAAGGTGTCGCGCGAAGTCGACTTCATGCTGGCGCATGAGGCGGATTGCGGCAAGCTCCTGAAGCTGCAGGAATCCGGCGACATACACGAACGCATCACCCACAACGACACCAAGCTCAACAACGTGCTGATCGACAAAACCAGCGGCGACGGGATCTGCGTGATCGACCTCGATACGACCATGCCGGGGCTGCCGCACTACGATTTCGGCGACATGCTCAGAACCGGAACCAGTCCGGCAGCGGAAGACGAGCGCGATCTTGAGAAGGTCGGCATGCGCTTCGAGATGTTCGACGCGCTGCTGCGCGGCTACCTGTCGACGGCGGGGGCGGTTCTGAATCCGCTCGAAAAGAGTCTGCTGCCCTTCGCCGGGGTGCTGCTGACTTTGGAGACGGGCATCCGCTTTCTCACCGACTACCTTGACGGCGACGTGTATTTCAAGATCCACCGCCCCGGACACAACCTCGACCGCTGCCGGACGCAGATCAAGCTGGTGCAGTCCATGGAAGAGCAGATGACGGCGATGCAAAGACGGTGCGACGAACTTTCGCGATGACGTAACGCGCGACGATTCCGGAAAAAAGCTTCGTAAAAAGCATTTTTCAGCTTGACTTTCCCCAAAAACGGGCTATATTAATGAAACACATACGGGGCAGTAGCTCAGTTGGCTAGAGCGATACGTTCGCATCGTATAGGTCGAGGGTTCGACTCCCTTCTGCTCCACCACTCGCCATCGTTAGGCATAACTTCGGCATCCGAAGCTATGCCTATTTTGTTTTTACCGGAGACCGTATCCAGCGCCAGATCGATCTCGAATTTGCCGTGATCCACGCACCGGACGCGGTAGACCATCGCCTCGATGAGATTCCGTTTCAACGCGACATCGTCGGCGGCATCGGTTAGCGCTTCCGCCCAAGCGGAAAGCGACTTGATGACGGCGGAGAGCTTCTGCTGATTTTCCAGCGGCTCCAACTCGGCGACCAGATCGTCGTGCTCGTGCTTCGCCTGTTCCACCCGTCCCCGCGCGGCGACCAGTTTTTCGTTCCAGTAGTCCTTATTGGCGGCGGAGATCAAGCCGGACATGAACATATCATCGACATGCTTCAACGCGGCTTCGGCGGCATCCAGCTCCTTCCGCGCGGCGGCGATGCGCGGCTGCTGCTGGTGTTTCATTTCGACGATCCGCCGCTGTTGGACATCGTAACACTCCCGGATGTATTCGGGATCAGTGGCGACGCGGCGGAGCGCATCAAGCACGGCGGCATCCAACTTCTCCGCATTGATCGCACACCCGCACCCGGAATCGGTGCATTTATAGTAGAAGTATCGTTTGTCCTTTTTCTTGACTGACGCGGGGCGCATGTGCCGCGCGGGATCGCAGCAGCACCGCACCAGCCCGGAGAGCAGATATGGATACTTCCGCCGTCCCGGACGGGCGCGATGATATTTTTTGCCGGGAAGTTGAGACTGCACCAGATTGAAGACCTCGCGCTCGACAATCGGATCGTGCTCGCCTCGGAAGACCTCGCCGTTATATGAAATCTCGCCGACATAGAACCGGTTCCGCAGGAGGCGGTAGATCTGCTTCGCGTCGCCGATGCGGTCCCGGTGCTCCTGCTGGATCCGCTTCAACTCCGAGAGGTCGCCGCGCTCCGATCCGGAGAGGTACGCCGCGAACAGCCGCCGGACGACCTCGGCTTCTTCCGGCACGACTTCGACGGTGTTTTTCACGTCCGTCCGGCGGCGATACCCAAACGGCACGATCCCCCACGGGACTTTGCCGCTCTGTGCGATCCAGTGCATCTTCGCCGAGATCCGCTCCGAGGTCATTTCGCGCTCCAGCTGCGCGATGGCGATGGTCTGCGTTAAATTGAACCGCGCCATTGCGCCGGTCGCGGAAAGATAACTCTGCCGAATCGACACAAAGCCGAGACCGGCATCGCGGAGCCGCTCAAACAGCGGAGCGGCATCGGCAAGGTTGCGAGAGAGGCGGTCGAGCTGCCAGACCACCAACGTATCAAAAGACGGGCAACCGCTCTCGATGTCGCCGAGGATCTGCTGCATGCCGGGACGGTTCAGGTCTTTGCCGGAGCGGAACTCATCGAACACCTCCGTGAACTGCGCCAGCGGATCCACGCGATCCAAGATGTATTGACGGCACTCCTGCAACTGAACGCCGATGCTGGTTTCCTGCGCCGCCCACGAGGAGCCTTTAGGCGACACCCGCGCGTAGATGCAGTACCGATGACCGGCGGCAGCAGGGCGTTTTTTCGTTGGCATGGTCACTCCTCCGATTTTTTGCGGAACCCCGCAATGGTCTGCAAAACCTTGTCTTTCACCACCGGATCAAGATCGGACAAAATGAACTCCCGAAGAAGTCCCTGTCGAAATGCTTCGACTGCCTTCTCCGGCGAGAGATCGACTTGCACCGCAGCACCACGCAACGCGACGTCTTCCATCGTCAGGCGCTTCGATTTACGTCTTCCCGGCTCAAAATCGGCAAATTCTTCGGGACTGCAATGGAAAAGTGCCGCTAATGCCTTGATCCGCGCCGGACGAGGTTGCGACTTCCCTTTCTGCTCCCACCGACTCACTATGCTTTGTGAAACCCCGCACGCCCGCGCGACATCTTCAAGCGTCAAACCGTGGCTTTCACGAATCGCCCTGAATTTTTCCTTGAAAAAAATCATGATCCACCTCAAATTGTCGCCCCAACTGTGTTTATAATATACTGCAAATGGAAAAAAAATCAAGAAAAATCCAAAAAATTTATTTTTGTGGCTTGAAAGTTCGTAAAAGTTCGTTATATTATGCCACAGAGTCAGGGATTACCCCTCAAAAAAAATAGGAGATGTGAAATGAAAATCAACTTTGAAGCCCCCGACGAATGGGAAAAACTTCTCGACGAGGAGGCAAAAAAGGACGGACACAGCAATCGAGCAGCCGTCATCCGGAAGATCGTCAATCTTTTTTTTGCCAACAAACAGAACTTTTTAGAACATTGTACACAGACCGAGGCGCAGAATGATCTTCCGTAGAAAAGAATTCAAAAAGCGCCGAGAGATTTCCGGTTTGACATTCAGCAACATCGCCTCTGCCCTGGGATTGAAGTTTCAATCCATTCAGGCGTGGGAAACCGGAAAATCGCAACCAAGTCCCAAGCATATTCCAGCACTGGCAAAACTGCTCAAGTGCAAACCGGATGACCTCGCCGATTACGGGAAGTGCAAAAACGACTGCCGGAAAGCGGAGATCATCCGCGACTTGGCGGAACGAATCGAACGTCAGGCAACGGAGCGCTTCGCGTCACGAGTGGACGAAATTCGGGAAAGCCTGATGCGAACGTTGCGAACCGCCTATCCGAACAGCGCCGACGACACGCTGGCGCATCTCGGAGTGCTGATCCTCGAACGACAGGAGATTGACGAAAGCGCGATCATGGCGGAAGTGCGCGAACTCAACTCGTCGCTCGTCGGCAGCGAAAGAACCCATCAACCATATCCCGCAAGCGAGGTCAAAAATGGAGAATGAGTTTGAAGCCAACTGGCTGCCGGGAAACACTCCCCGGAACGATCGCCGTCCCTGCCAGCACTGCAAGCGGCGCGACGGAGGCAACAGCTGGATGGTCATCGGGGTGCTGCTCGTCGGGATGTTTTTCGGATACATCCTCGGACTGTGGCATCAAGCCGCGCAGCGGGCGCACCGGGAAAACTGCGCGAGTTGCCGCGCCGAAGCGGAGATGAAATGATGTCGGCGCACCACACCCCGATCAGCATGCGCGTCCGCGTCGTGCCGCTGCGCTCGATCCCAAAGAGCGACCGCGACCGGATGATCGCAGCGCGGGAGCGGCTCGCCCGGAACGTGTGCGACATCATCACCAAGCGACTCGCAAAGGAGACGGTCGAAAAATGAACACCCTGCTCGCAATCCAGCGCGAACTGAAAGCCCCGAAAGGGCAGTTCAACAAGTTCGGGAATTTCCGCTACCGCTCATGCGAAGACATCCTCGAAGCGGCGAAGCCGATCCTCGCAAAGTACGACGCGATCCTGACGCTGTCCGACGACCTGATCCTGCTCGGCGAGTGGGTGTTCCTGAAATCCACCGCGACACTGAAAGTCGGCGGCGAGACCTACGAGGTCAGCGCATTCGCCCGGATCGATAAGGACAAGAAAGGGATGGACTCGGCGCAGCTCACCGGATCGGCGAGCAGTTATGCGCGGAAATACGCGCTGAACGGTCTCTTCCTGATCGACGACGAACGCGACTCCGACGCACAGGAGCCGCCAGCGCCGCAGACACTCCCGGCGGGATACGGCAACCAGCCCACGTCTCCGCTGCCGCCTCCGCCTCCTGCACCAGTGCCGCGCCCCGCCGCCGCGCCGATGCCAGCACCACCGCCACCCCCGCCACCCGGCGGGAGAAGATAACCAACCCTAAAACAAAAGGAATCAGGGTATGAAAAAGAACGCGGAAACCGAAGAAAAAATCATCGAAAAAGCTGCAGAGGAAAAGCCCGAAGTGAAGCCAGAAGAGACGACCGAAGCGACGCCCGAAGCCCGGCCCGAGGAAAAGAAGATCGTGTCGAAGAGCATCCTGAAGTCGCTTGTCGTCAAGCTGGACGCGATCGAAAAGGCGGAGCTCGCGGGCCAGCTCGCGGACCGGATCCGCCAGAAGGAGTGGCTCGAAGACGCGAAGAAGGTCGCGACGAAGCGCTACGCGGCGCAGATCGAAGAGACGATCGCCGACATCAACGACCTCTCGAACAAGATCCGCGCGGGCGAAGAGCTGCGCCAGATCAAGTGCGAGGTGATCTTCGACGATCCCGCGCCGGGCTATAAGTCGACCTACCGCCTCGACACGATGGAAAAGATCGCCACCGAGCTCATGACCGACGACGAGCTGCAGGGCGAGCTCTTCCCGGAAGACGGAAACGCCAAGCCGGAAGGCGAACTCGCCGCAACGGGAAACGGCGACGGCGACGCGCCCAAGACCGAGGCCGAAGACGGGGCCGACGCCGCGCCGGAAACCGAGCAGCCGGAAACGGCCGACGGGGAGAATGAGTAGAAATGGACATCGCGTTTGACATCGAAACGATCCCGAACTCCGGCATGATCGACCGGCTCCCGGCGATCGAGGTGAAAGCGGGAAATCTCAAGGATCCGGCAAAGATCGCCGAAAAAGAAGCCGCCGCGAAAGCGGAGCAGATCGACAAGATGGCGCTCTCGCCACTCTACGGTCGCGTCTGCGCGTGGGTGAGTCAGGACGACAAGGTCTGCAACTCGCTATCCTACGGCTGCCTCCACGAAGACTCCGACGCGGAGGAGACGCGGACCATCGAGGCGGCATTCGAGACGCTCGCCGGAAATCGCGTGATCACCTATAACGGAAACGGCTTCGACCTGCCGTTTATCTACCGGCGCGCGGTTCTGCTCGGCATAGACACGCGCCAGTTCGGAATGCCGACACTGGCCGAAATGACCGCCCGCTACAACAACAAGCACCACGTCGATCTCATGCAGGTATGGTGCGGTTTCGGAAATTTCGAGAAGCTCGACAACATCGCCGGAGTCATGCTCGACGATCATAAGATCGAGATCGACTTCCGCGACTTCCCGGAGATGATCAAAACCGCCGAGGGGCGAAACAAGCTGCTCCAATACTGTGCGCAAGACGTGATCCTCACCAAAAGACTATGGAGCCGGATCGCCGGCATCCTGATCTGACTGAACCCCAACCCATAAAGGAGAACCAAAAAATGGCATTCAAAATCGAGGGAACGATCGAAGTCTCTGTCGTGGAAGCGTACGTGCAGGAGTGCCGCTTCCAGCCGCAGCCGAACGAGGTGAACAACCGCAACGAGTACGTCCAGTGCTACTACGACGTGGTGCTGCTTGTGCAGGACGCGCAGGGCAACAACGACGCGTGGCATGGCGAAATCAGCAACCGCACCGGCGTCGGCAACTACGCCGATAAGTACCGCTACGACATGACGCTGGCGACGCTTCAGGACATCGGCTTCAACGTCACCACCATTCAGGAGCTGGAGCAGCAGTTCCAGCCCGCCGCCGACCGCACGATCTGCATCCCGAACCTCATCGGATTAAAGTGCAAGGTCGTCACCGAGAACCGGACGTTCACGAAGCGCGACGGCACGGAGGGACAGGCGATCCGCATCAAGTACCTGAACGGACTGAATTCCGACGCGGGCGGCAAGCGGTTCAACTTCGACGAATTCATGGCGGCGCGGCGCGGCGTGGCTCCGGCAGCTCCTGCCGCACCCGCTCCGACTCCCGCACCGGCAGCGCCCGCCGCCGCTCCTGCGCCCGGATATCCGCCGCAGGGCTACGCGCAGCCGGCGACCACCGCCCCGATGCCGCCGCCCGCAGCGCCCGCACCGGCTCCCGCCGTGCCGCCTCCGGCTCCGGCAGCTCCTGCCGCCCCGAAACCGGGATGCCCCTACTGATCGGAGGTGCTCGGCATGGTCATCGTGATCGACACGCGCGAACAGCGTCCGTGGAGCTTCCCGCCGCACATCGAGGTGGAAGTGGGAACGCTCCGCACGGGCGACTACGCGCTGAAAAACGATGAGCAATTCGCCATCGAGAGGAAATCTGCCGACGACTTCGTCGGCACGGTTTCCCTCGGCTGGCATCGCTTCGTCAAGGAACTGAACAGAATGGACGCGGCAAACTTCGTGGCAAAGGTCGTCATTGTCGAGACCGACTTCGAGACCTTCTGCTTCCGCATCCGGCAGGGAGCGATCATCCCGCCGGATCACGAACACACCCGCTGCACTCCGCAGTTCCTGATGAAGCGGATCGCCGAGCTGACCATGCGCGGGATCTCGGTCATCTTCGCCGGGAACGCGGAACTGGCATCCGCCATCGCGCTCCGGATCTTCTTCGAGAGAGAACGAAAACTACAAGAGAATGCTGAAAAATGAATGACAAGGAAAAGGAATCTATTGCCAACGCACTCTACGAGATAAGCAAAATCTTTTGCGAACTCGCGGAGAAACTTCACCTGATCCCCACGCAAGCCAAAAACGAAGACTTGTTTGAACCCGAAGCCAATACAATGACGCAGAAACCGCGCAGAACTTTTCGCCGGGTGGTTTATGTCAAGTTCAAAGATCGCAACTGGAAAAGATACGCGTCGCTCAAGAACCTCTACGAAGAAATCGCACGAATAAAAATCGACGAGGGAAAAACCGTACCCTTGAGCGTGGATCATTTGTCGCCCGAAGCCACTCATGACGACATGATACGCAAATTCAAGAAAGCGATCAAAAAACTCCTCGCCAAATACAATAATCCGCTGCGACTCGAAAAGGTTGCACGAGAAACCGTAGACGGCACTCGATACGAGGCGTAAATGCAAATAATCGTCACAATGGAGCGGATGCTCTGCGCCAAGCCCGACACGCATTGGTACTTCTTCAAGGGACTGATGGGCGGCGACGGTGCGCCGGAGACCACCGTGATCTGCAAAGGAGCGATGGGCTGGCAACCGGCGGAGATGGAGACGCTCGCGCTGATCGGCGATTGGGTGATCTACAAGGGCGAGCGCCAGTTTCAATTCAAAAGCGCGAAACTGACGCTCCCGCTGGATCCCCGGAGCCAACTCCACTACATCTGCCAGCGGGCGCACGGCATCGGCATATCGCTGGAACAGGCGATCTGGGATGCCCGCCGGGAAGACTGGCGGAACCTGAAGCGCGGCGAGATCCGCAAAATGTCCAACGCGGTCTACGATGCCTTCTGCGAGCAGGTCAAAGGTTTTGATGCAAACAGCGAAAAAGCCGAGATCATCTCCTGGCTCGAAAACAAGGGATGCACCGAGGGCATGGCGGCGGCGGCTTACGAAGCGTGGGGCAAAGATACCGCCGGAATCGTCAACGCCGACTGCTACCGCCTCGCCGACCTCTCCGGCTACTCGTTCAAGAGCGTGGACGAACACGTCCGCCGGAACTTCGACATCGCCGACGATGATCCGCGCCGGATCAAGAGCGCGGTCATTTATGCGATGCAGCAGGAGACGCAGGACGGCTCGACAGCGGTGAACTGTTGGCGGCACTTCGCCGCATGCCAGAAGCTGCTGCCGAACATCGGCGACGACCTGATCGTGCAGTTCGTGCGCGAGATGAAAAGCGACGGCAACGTCTACGTCTTCGCCCGCCAGAACATGATGGCGCTGAAAAAAGACTACCTGAACGAAATGGTCGTCGCCAGCTACATCGAACTCGCCACCGCATGCGGAGCGGATCCGGAGATCACGATCCCCGACGACGAAACGCTCGCCGCCGGAGAATCATTCACTCCGGACGAATCGCAGCTCGAAGCCGTCCGCTTCGCCATCGCACACAAATTCGCCATCGTCAACGGCGGCGCGGGCGTGGGAAAGACCACCGTGATCCGCATGATCGTGCGCGGCATCAAGGCGGCACACCCGAAGCTGCACGTCAAGCTCTGCGCCCCGACCGGCAAGGCGGCGGCGCGGCTCAAGGAAGCCTCCGGCTTCGAGGCGACGACGATCCACGTCATGCTCGGCGCGAAAGGGAACGACATCTTCTCCGCTGGTCCGCTGGACTCGATCGCCGTGATCGTCGACGAAAGCAGCATGGTCGACTCGGCACTCCTCGCGGAGATACTGAAGCGGGATCCGGCGAAGATCATCCTCGTCGGCGATCAGGCGCAGCTCACGCCCGTCGGACACGGTCAGCCGTTCCACGACATCATCAATCTGCACCCGGAATCGATCCGGACGCTCACGAAATGCTACCGCAACACCGAGGCGGTCTTTCAGGCGGCGACGCAGATCCGCAACGGAAACCTTCCGGTGCGGCATGCCAAGAGCGAGAGCGAAGAATGGACGATCGTCCCGGCTCCGCATCCGGAGGAGGCGCAGGAGATCATCTGCTCTTGGGCGCGGGACGGTCTCCTCGACTTCGCCACCGACATCGTGCTCTGCCCGAAAAACGGGATCCGATGCGACGATGAGAAATTCCAAGACGCGACCGTCAACGCATTCAACGAGGAACTGCTGGAGATCGACCGCCAGAGGCGCGGCACACTCGACACCGGGAAATTCGTGCCGGGAGACCGCGTGATCAACACGGTCAACAACGCCGAGGAGCATGTCTGGAACGGCACGACCGGAACCGTCCACGCGGTCGACGACGATGGCGGAATCTTCGTGAAGCTCGACGTCCCGTTCAAGGACGAGATCACCGGCGAAGAAAAAGACTCCGTGCTCTTCAACCGCGACATGGCGAAAGCGCTGCGCTACGCTTACGCGCTGACCGTCCATAAGTCGCAGGGCAGCCAGTACCGCAAGGTCGTGATGGCGATCCTCGCGCGGGATAAGTTCCAGCTCGACCGAAGCCTGATCTACACCGGCGTCACCCGCACCCGCGTCGAGTGCGTGATCGTCGGCGACTACTCTGCCTTCGCCAGCGGCATCACCGCCACCAGAAAAAAGGACACGTGCCTCCAGTGCTTCGCAGTGGAGGATATCTTCAACCAGAAAGGAATAGAAAATGGATGAGAAGTGCAGTTATTGCAAAGACCCCGAAACTCCCGTGACGCTGTACCGGAAGACATCCAGGCAGCACCGGGTGCAGGCGGTCATGGACGCGTCTCCGGAGCACGCGCAGGTGACCTTCGCGGTCGTGCGGCTTTCCGGATCGTCCACCAAAATGGCCCGACTTCAGTCGGCCAGCGGTTTCGCCATCAATTATTGCCCGATATGCGGACGGAAGCTCCGCCGGGAAGATACCATCATCAAGTGAAAGGAGTACATGTGATGGAAGACACCGACCTCGCCAAGAAATCGAAAGCCGAGCTGATCGCAATGGTGGAAGACCTGACCACCCGGCTCGACGGCAACAAGACGATCGTCGTCAACCTGCAAGCCGAGAACGACGAACTCAAGAAGAAGCTCGCGGCGGCGGAAGCTACCGTCATCACCAACAGCACGAAAGCGCTGACCGCCGAGATCGCGGCGGAGCGGAAAGCCAATTCCGCGCTGCGCGAACTTGTCACGCTGTCGTGCAAGGACCACTGCCCGCACCATCTGCAGCAGGAGGCGTGCCGGAATTGCTCCATCCACCGGAAGCTGTCCGAGATCATCGGCGCGAAGGAGGAGTGAAAGATCCATGCCCGACGGCGAGTATACGCTGCCCTGCTACGGCAACATCACGGATTGCGGCAAGTGCGAAATTTGCGCGATCCGCAGCTACTGCCGCGATTTCGCGGAGGCGGAACGAGCTCTCGCCGTCGGGAGATCCCGCATCGTCGGACGCCCGGAACGGATCCCGGAGCGGGTCCCCGCCGAGCGTCCGGATGCGGAGGAGGTCCTGAAATACACCGACGAAGATCTGCTGCGCGTGATCCGCTTCTTCCTCACGCTTTCGGTCGAGGAGATCAGGATCGTCCAGCTGCGGATCGGATCGCCAGAGATCACCAATGAGCAGATCGCCAAGAAGCTCAAGATCGACCGCAAGAGGATCTACGAGTTTTTCAGGCGTGAAACCGAGGCGCTGCCGGAGCTGAAAAAGCTCCTCTACCGCCAGAAGAAGAAAAGAGAATAGGAATATGTTGTACAGTTACAGTTTCTCCAATCGCAAACGCGACCTCTCGGACATTTTGTCGAGCGTCATCAAGGACGAGCCGCGTTTCATCAGCAACTTTCGGTGCGTCCCCGACGCGCGGGTGCCCCGGCACGAGTGGCTCGAAGATCAGTTGCCGGGACGCGGCATCATCGCGCTCAAGTGCAAACACGGTCTCCTGTACATCACCGAGGGCGAAGCCGCCAAATTGCGCGTCGGAACGCTGCTCTGCAAAAAGGACGATCCCGCGCTCTTCGTCGTCACCGATTTCAGCAACTCGCTCGCCTCCGTCGAGCTGGCGGCGTCGAACGGCTCGGCGCTGACCGTCGAAACCCTGCCGCCGGAGGGCGCGACGTTCAATATCGTCTCGACGCCGACGAATGACAACGACACCCCGGCAGAACCGAAAATGCAAAGCTCGTGGAACGCCACCCAGATCTTCCGCAAGGAGATAGTACTTTCCGGCACGGCGCTGGCCGTCAACCTCTACGGCGGCGCGGACAGCCAACTGAACCGGCAGACCGCGTTCGCGCTCTCCGATCTGGCGCGCGACCTCAACCGGGTGGCGCTCTTCGGCCGCCGGGTCGAGGGCGACGCCGCCCACCCCGGCGAGGCGGGCGGGCTGTACTACTTCGCCACCGGCGCGGCCGCACCGGAGATCGACGCGGGCGGCATCTTCCTCACCAGCGGTCTTCTGAATGACGCCGTTCTGCGGGTTTGCACCGAGGGCGGCGAACCGCAACAGCTTCTCTGTTCCCCCGGACAGGCGCGGGTAATTTCCAACGAGTTCAGGGAGCGGCTGCAGGTTCTGCGCAGCGACGACCGCCGCGGCGCTTACGTCGCCGTGATCGTGAACGAGATCAACGGGCGCGGACTCACCATCATGGCGGATCCCGACGTGCCCGATACCGACGCCTGGGTGCTGGATCCCGCCGGTTTCGGTCTCGCAAACCTCAAGGGGCGCGCCATCGCCGACAAGGATGCGACTCCCCGCGGTTTCGACGGCATCCGCCGGACGGCGCTCGGCGAACTCACCTTCGAGTTCCGCAACGTCCACCAGCGCTGCTGCCGGATCAAGAACCTCATGTCGAGCATCGACGCGGGCGCCCGGAGCGCCTATCCGTTGCAGACGACCACAAGACCGATGATGGCGTCGATGGAACTCAACGAGGACGACGGAGAGAGGTGCTGACGAAATGAAAAGGCAATGCAACAACAAGTGCTTCTACTGGACAGAAAACGATTGCTCAAAAAACCGTTTTGAGACACCGCCTTATTCGCAGGTCAAGTATCGCGGAGTGTGCGACCATTTTCAGGCGTATGTGAACCGTGATGGAATAGCCCACCCGATTATCGACGAATGGGGCAAAGGCGCGAAGTATTGGGATCATGCGTGGAATCCCATGATCGGGTGCCGCAAGATCAGCGAGGGGTGCGCGAACTGTTACGCGGCGCGGATGGCGGCGCAGTACCCGGAGTTGCAGAGCGCCGACGGCGGCTTCGAGCCGCATCCGCCGAAGCACCTCAAGATGCCGCCGAAAAGCGGCGTGGTCTTCGTCGGCAACATGACAGACATCTTCGGAGAGTGGAATAATCCGTTGCAGATCGTCGAATGGCTGATGAAATTAAATGACGGAGCCGAAAATTTGATCCTCACCAAACGTCCGGAACGTATGTCAAAGATGATTGCCGGGATTGATCCAGCACGCCGCGCATGGTGGGGAACGACCGCAGAAAACGCGGAGCGGTACGCGGAACGCATATTGAACTTGTGGCGCATAAGAACAGCGAGGGTTAAAACGTGGATTTCGTTGGAACCGCTTATTGGCCCGATAGATTTGACAATCGGTCATTATAGACCGTTGCCCTATGATTGGGTGGTCGTCGGCGCGGAGAGCGGCCCGAACCGCAGACCGTGCAATTTGAAATGGGTACGCGACATCGTTTGGCAATGCGGAAAAGCCAGGGTGCCGGTTTTCGTGAAGCAGCTCGACATCGACGGGAAGCTCGTCAAGGACATCGAGAAGTTCCCGGAAGATTTGCAGATCAGGCAAGTGCCGTGGGGGAAAAACAAATGAAAACATCGACACTTTATCTACGTCCGTTTGTCCCGGGAGCCGTAGAAATGGGACGGACAAATGAACTTATCCCGGAACCGTGTGCGAAGCTGATTTACGGCGGCGTAACGATTGAAATTCCATATACGATCTTCGGAGGATTAAGTCACGCCGTAAAACTTCACATGCGCGGCATAGGGGGCTGGTATGACACTTGGTGCATCCTCGATTGGGGACTTGAGGAAATCGAGCGCGAGATGGGGCTGGATTTGGATGATTGCGAAAAATGCAACCCCATAGTGTGGTTCCGAGACAACCCGGAAAAATGCTCCCTTGAACACGTATGGTGTCCAATTGATCTGCGGCGCGATACAAACCATTATTCATGGGATCGTAAACTTAAAAGCCATACCAACACCAAATGGCGGACACGCTGGTAAAAGGAGTCAAAAATGAAAAATCTCGAAGAACAGATGAATGAATTGTGGGAAAAGAGCAGACACACCGCATTGTCACCATATCACATGGGACTTTATGGAGCTGGCATGCTGGCTCAACTGGCTCCAGCACGAGGCGAAAAATGATCCACACGCAAGCCGAGTCGTCCTTTTTGAGATTCGATTTTCCGATCGCGCCGACACCCTATCCGTGGAAAGCCGTCCGGCATTACATCGATCCGAGGCGCGACGGCTCTCATCCATACCTGACGCTTAACGGCGCGGACGGTTACGAGATCGCCGCATTCAACGGAAAGCCGACCATGCCGAACGAGGAGCAGAGACGCGCCGAAGTGGACATTGCGCTGTGCGCCGCCGCACCGGAAATGTACGACCTGATCTGCCGGTTTTGCCTCGATTGCGAGATGAGCGGAAAAAGAGAAAAATGCGACTGCGGAAAATGCAAAATCCGGAAACTGATCGAAAAAATACGGATCGAGATCCCGCGCGAACTCGCCATGTACGAGATCGCGCATATCGCCGCGTCCATACTCAAGACGACCGAGGAGGCAAAAAGATGATCCACGAAATGAACCAGATGAAACTCGAAGAAATAAACGCCGCACTCGAAAAATGCTGCGAGCATTTGAGCAAGATACTCAAGCGCCCGGTAAGACACGATCCAGCGAGAGTGAAACAGGAGATCGAAAGCATCGGTCTGGGACATGAACGAATCACCACGACGATATACACTCGATTTTTTGCCATCGAGGTCTGCCCGTTCAAAAAAGAGAGGGCGAAACTGTGAAAACGAACGACATCGACTACCGGAAGTTCCGTATCTTCGACAACGATCTGGGCGAATACATCGACACCAGCGACATCGTGATGACGGCGGACGGCGAACTCATGCGAGTCGTCCACGATTTCATCGAGACCGACGACGATGCCTACGCAACATCCTACTTGGAAAAACTGGAGGGGAACTTCACCGTCGAGCTGTCCACCGGATGCCGAGATCGGCAGAACAACCTGATCTACGAGGGCGACATCTATAAAGACCTCGACACGCTGTTCTTCATAAAACGCGAAAACGCATACGGGATCGCTCCGCACCTCCAGCCGTTTCACTTGGACAGCCCGGACATCGAATGGTGCTACGAGGGCGGAATGCCGGACTACACCGCCGATCCGACAATGGGCGTGGAGATCGTCGGCAACATCCACCTCTGGGGGAAGAAATGAACCTTTTCGGATACGAAAAGACTGAAACGGAAATGTATCTGGACGCGATACACCAGCCGTTCAAACAAAAAGTAGATGCAGCGGTCGGTCTGCTCCAACTAATGGGAGATGGAGCCGTCGTCTGCTTCTCCGGCGGCAAGGACTCCATCGTTATCAAAGACCTCGCCCGTCGTGCCGGGATAACACACCAAACGATATATTCCGTCACAACCATCGATCCGCCGGAGCTGATCTACTTTATCCGAGACTTCCACCGCGACGTGATCTGGAATCGACAGCCCAAACATATGCTGCAATACATGGTCGACAGCGGACATGGTCTTCCGACGCGGCTGGCGCGTTGGTGCTGCGAAATTTATAAAGAGAACACCGGCAACGACCACCTGAAGATCATCGGCGTCCGCGCCGAGGAAAGCCTCCGTCGCCGAAAATTGTGGAAGCAGGTCAACGCCAACCGCCGAGGCGGAACGATCCTCGCGCCGATCGTCTACTGGACGGATGCCGACGTGTGGCAATACATCCACGAAAATCATTTGCCATACTGCCGCCTGTACGACGAAGGATTCACGCGCATCGGATGCATTGGCTGCCCGCTGGCAGGAGCGAATATCCAAAAACGAACATTCGACCGCTACCCGAAATTCAAGGAAATGTGGTGGCGCTACACCGTCAAGTTCTGGAAACGTTGGCACGGAATTCCGACGCGAGACGGGCGGCGACGATTTTTTGAGGACTTCGGAACGCTGGAGGCATACTTCGCGTGGTGGCTCTCTGGCAAAGCGAAAGAAAAGAACGAGCAGACCGAAGCCTGTGCGCTGGATCTTTTCGGAGAACTGCCGTGCGACGACGACTGCCAAAACCGATTCATGACAATATGAGGAAAAAATGAAAGTATCGCTGGTGGACGTAGACGGGCATCACTTCCCGAACCTCGCGTTGATGAAAATCGCCGCGTGGCACAAGGCACAGGGCGACAGTGTGGACTGGTACGCTCCGCTATTCAGCCACCCGGAAAAAATCTACGCGAGTAAGGTTTTTACGTTCAGCCGTGACTTCGTAGATTACGCGCCGAACGATCCGGAACCGACGCGGGGCGGCACGGGATACAATGTCATGTCGAAACTGCCGGACGAGATCGAAAATACGCTGCCTGATTACTCGATCTATCCGCGATTTCCCGAAGCATACGGTTTCCTGACGCGCGGGTGCATCAGGAACTGCCCGTGGTGCGTCGTGCCGCGCAAGGAGGGCGATCTTCGCATCGTCGAAGATATCGAAAGAATTTCCGCCGGGAGAAAACACGTCGTACTCATGGACAACAACTTTCTCGCCGCTCCTGCGGATTTTATCGAGGAGCAGTGCGAAAAGATGAAAAGATGCTCTCTTCGCGTAGACTTCAATCAAGGATTGGATGCCAGACTGGTGACGACCGCCAACGCCAAGCTGCTCGCCGGGATACGCTATATTCGACACGTCCGTTTTTCCTGCGACCGCTCCGACATGATCCAACACATACGCCGCGCTATCGCACTCCTGCGCGAGTCCGGATTGCGGCAGGAAATCTTCTGCTATATGCTGGTGACTGACGACCTTGAAGATGCGGAATCCAGAGCGCGTGAACTCGTGCGAATGGGTGTGACACCATTCGCGCAGCCGTTCCGAAATCTGACCACCAATCAAGAGCCATCCCCGCGCCAGAGAGACTTCGCACGTTTTGTCAACGTCAAGGGCGGAAAATTGGTGCTGAAAATGAAATTTGCCGACTATCACCGAACCCCAAAAAGAGAAAGGAATCGATAAAAATGCCACTTGAAGACATCGTACCGCCGCCGGAACTGTGCGCGAAGATCCCCGACGGGACATTCGCGGAAAGTTCGCTGATCTGGTTCATCTGGGAGCGAAACGGAAAACTCTCCGGATACGTCGTCCCGCGCGAGATGAAAGACCAGTTCGCCAACGCGCTGCCGATGATCCTCGCGGCGCTGCATAAGGAATTTCCCGCGCCGACGCTGGAGGAAATCCTGCGCGAAATGGCGAAATACCCGCACCGCTTCAACAGCCTCACCTGCGAAGCCGATGGAGAGCGGGACTTCAGCGCCAGCGCCTTCCTGCCGAACCTCGGCAACCCCGGTTCGACACTGGTGGAGTACCGCGACAAGAACGGCGCGACCGCCGCCTTGAAGCTCTTTCTGCACGACCGGAGGGAAAAATGAAGCCGGTATGGAAATGCAAACTGTGTGCCTTCGGGCCGTGCTACATTCAGAGCACGGGCATGGATCGGACGCCCGCAACGACCTTCGGCGACGACGACAACGCCATTCCGCGCCGTTGCCCGCACTTCGACGGCGTGTTCCCCGAGTTCGAGGTCTGCGCGCCCGAGGCGAATCCGTGGAGCATCCGCTGGATCGACCGGATGCAGGAATGGATCATGGGCGAAGGGTACGACAACGCGCCGGAAGAGATCCGCGATGGACTCGCGATCGACCTGCGCGGGCGGCTCGAGAGCTTCGAGGCCGCGCACGTGATCGGGCTGCTGCGGGAGTACGAAGAAGACCGCTTCTCGGGATGCTTCGAACGCGAAGAGTTGTCGAAGAAGATCAACAAGCTCACCAAATGGGAGCTGCTTAATGCGATCTTCCCGGAAGCGTTCAAGGCCGGGATCATCTACGCCGAAAAGCTCCGGCAGGAGCGGGAGAATAAACGATGACCGACATCAAAATAATCCTGATCGCGCTGTGCCTCGCGAAATCCGCGAGGATGATGGTCCGGATCCTCGATGCCGAGATCGCCGCCGGGCGCGGGAAAGGCGAAGTCGCGAACACGATCCGCGAGGCGATGCCCGGCATGAATTACGTCTGCAAGTGCATCGCCGACCTGATCCCGAAACCCGTCACGGAGGCACCTGACCATGAAAAACGATAAACTCACCGAGCTCGGCGTGTTGATCGTCTACGCCGCCGACGTGCTGGACGGCCTGAAGGTCCGCGACACGCGGCAGCAGAAACTGCTCGACAAGACATTTGCGCACCTCGACCGGGCGGCGGGATCTCTCGCCGAACTGCTGCATATCCAAGCGCGGCCGCGGCACCTGCGGCGGATGCCGCGCGGGACGGTCGAAACCTCCGGTCGAAACCTCCGGTCGAAACCTCCGGTCGAAACCTCCGGTACCACCGCGCCGGAGACTGCTTCGGAGGTCCCGGTGAAAAAGAAGCGCGGCAGAAAACCGGTTTTGATCTGTCCGCACTGCAAAACTCGGCAGAAGGTCGACGGCAAAAACTACTGTGCGGAGTGCGCGCGCGAACTCCAGCGGGAGTATCAGCGCCGCCGGACGCAGCGGGAGCGGGAACGGCGGGAAGTGCCGGAAGCGCCGCCTGCGAAACCGGCGGAACCGTCGGAACCCGCGCCGCCGCCGCCATCCGGAGCGGAAGACGCCAAGACGCTCTACGACCGGATGATCGCCGAGTGCAAAAAGCGAGGCTACGACCCCGATCTGATGCTCGGCTTGGCGCAGGCGCTGCCGAAGGTCGAATTCCGGAAAAGCGGCAGTTATCTCGTGCCGGTCTGGCACGGGAAGATTTCCGGCCGAAGTCATACATACCATCCAGATAAGGAGGAAAAATGATGCATCTCAAATTACAGATCAAATTCAAGAAACTTTGCCCGAATGCGGTTGTGCCATATCAGGCTACGCCGGGCAGCGCCGGTTTTGACCTGACGGCGATCTCCGTTCACGAAGTCAGCGGCAATGTTTGGAAATACCACACCGGGATCGCGGTCGAAATACCAGAAGGATACGTCGGATTGGTCTTTCCGAGATCGAGCATCTACAAAGCGGGGATGCGCCTGACCAATTCCGTCGGCGTGATCGATTCCGATTACCGCGGGGAGATCACGGCGGTTTTTGATCGGACCCCGCGCAACAACGAAAGACCGTACAGCATCGGCGACCGGATCTGCCAGCTGGTGATCATCCCGATCCCGAAGGTCGAATTCTTCGAGGTCGCGGAGCTCACGCCGACCGAACGCGGTCTCGGGGGCTACGGGAGCACGGGAAGATAAACGGTCGTCGGCACGGTGCCGGGGCTGAGCTTCTGCTGCAACTGCGTCAGCGACCTGCTGCCGGAACCGAATCGCAAAAACCAAACCGGAGACGAAAAAAAATGATCGAATGGGCGAAGATCGCGGTACTGCTGTTGGCGGGCGCCGGCGCACTCGGCATCGGCGGGGTGATATTCATCCTCGCGCTGGTGGCATGGAACGAATGGACCAGTTTGAGAAAAAACAGGAAGCGGAGCGAAAAATGAATCACCTCGACGAAATGGAACTCCGGAGCACCATCGAACGCCGCGACGGCGTGATCCGCATCCTCGAAAACGACCTCCGCAAGGCGGAACGCGAAAACCGGGAGCTGCGGGAAAAGCTGGCCGAGGCGGTCGAAGTGATGCGGCAGATCGAGTGCATGGCCGAAGCGGATCCGGATTTTTACCGGGGCTTCGTCGACGCCAAGGGCGAGTGGACGATCCTCGGTAAGCAGATGCTCACCGTGCTCGTCAGAAACAAAAACGTCCGTCGCGAGTGCAATGCGATGACGGCAGCCGAAAGCGGAAGGTAAAAAATGGAAGACAGAAATAACACGCACTTCACGCCGGGGCCGTGGAGAGTTTCCATAGATAGAAACAACTCGGGAGTTGTTGCTCCGGTTGGTGACGGCTGGATGCCCGTCGCAAATACGGGTAGTTTTTGGTTTGGCGTAGAGCAAAGTGAAGCAAATGCACGTCTGATCTCCGCCGCTCCGGAGATGTACGAGTGGCAGGAAGAGGTTTTGGAGATTTTGCGGCGGCTTTGTCGTAGCCTTAATACGGATGACTACATCCGAGAACGCCTCGAACCCGTGATTTACAGGGGTGAGCAAATCGGCAAAAAAGCGCGAGGTGAAGCATGATTTCCGAGAATGACGTCGTCTACATCTCCGGCCCGATGACCGGACAGCCGTTTTTCAACTACTTCAGGTTTTACGCTGTGGCGGGATTGATCGCCAAAGAATACGGCTGCGACGTGCTGAATCCGGCGCGGCATCGTGACGGAATGCCGTACCAGTTTTACATGGACTGCGCCGTCGACGACCTGAAACACGCCACCGCAATCGTGCTACTCGACGGATGGGAAAAGAGTCGCGGCGCGAACTTCGAGTTGGACACTGCCGCCAAAAACGGCATTCAGCGCATAATCAGCCAAACGGATCTGCTGCTGGACATCGACCGACGCATGCGATCGAGAAACCCGCAGTTGCCCGCAATGGTCGAACCCAAACGGAAACCGACGATGGACGAGATCGATAAAGCCACGACCGCACTCATGCGCGCCTTCGTCGCGCATCGCTCCACGCGAACCGAAGCGACCGAAACCGAAAGGAAAGCCGAATGATTTTTTACCGCCGCCGCCGGATGCCGGGAGTCGGCAACGCCTCGGTCGAATGAGTCCAGCCGCTCCGCGCGTGTTTGAATGTTCCGGTGTGCGGCACGGTCTACGTAGTAAGAGCCTACATCCGGCGGCGGCGGTAAATTTTTAACGCAAAACCAACCCTAAAAAAAGGAACCATAGGATGAAACACTACAATTTCAGGGAGATCAAGGAACACGGCTCGTGCGTGGACTTCGTCGAGCAGGTGTTGGGCGTGAAAGTGACCGACGGGCGCTGCGTCGCCGTCTGGCGCGGCGGAGAGCGCGATTCGGTCTCCATCGACGCGGAGAAATGGTTCGACCATGCCGCGCAGGAGGGTGGCGGTTTGATCGAACTCGCCGCCCGGACGAAATTCGGCAGCATGGACGGCGCGGCGATCCAGCAAGCGCAGGAACTCCTCGGCGACTGGCTCCACCTCGAAGAAGTGAAGCTCCGGAAAAACACCGTCACCGGCAGGAACCGCCACGACGAGCTGATTGCCGAGGGCTTCGTCGAAAAAGCCCGATACGAGTACCGCGACCTGAACGGAAATCTGATCTACTTCGTCTGCCGCATGGAACACCCGATGAAGAAAAAGGAATTCGTGCAGGGAACGCCGGATCACTGGGGCATCGGCGACGTGACTCCGATCCCGTACAACTGGCAGATGGTCCACGCCTCCGACTGGTGCGTCGTCGTCGAGGGCGAAAAGGACGTGGAGACGCTGAAGAAGATCGGCGTCCCGGCGACCACCAACTCCGGCGGCGCGAAAAAGTGGCGGAGCGAATTCGCCGAGTACCTGCGCGGCAAAAAGGTGGTCATCCTGCCCGACAACGACGACGTCGGCGCGGAGCATGCCGAACTCGTCGCCCGGGATCTTTACGGAATCGCCGCCAGCGTGAAGATCGTCCGCTGCTCCCGGCTGCCAAAAGGCGACGTGACGGACTACTTCGAGCAGGAGGGCGGCACATGGGAAAAGCTCGCCGAGATGATGCGTGAAACGCCCGAATACGAGCCGCACGAACTCTCGCCGGTCGAAGCCGCGAAAGAGGCGAATAAAAAACCGTTCCGGAACTACGAGATCGAGGAAAAAGAGATCGGCAAGCGGAAGATCACCGAGAAACACCCGCGCCAGATAAACGAGCTGATCCGCGACCTCCACACCCGGCTGCTCGGCGCTCCGTACCGCGTCGGAGAGGAACTCTTCGACCGCGACCGCGACACCGGCGAAATCAGCTACATCTACGACACCGCCGACCTCTTCAGCTGGATCGCCCGGAAGACGAACACGCTCGTCGACTGGTCGAAGATCGACGGCGGCGTGACGAAGCAGGAATTCTTCTCCGCGCTGAAGCGGAGCGCGACCGCCTACTCCGCGATCTCGTTCGTGCCGGACTACCCCGTCCGCGAAGACGTATACTACTCGCACCCCGACATCCCGGAGCCGAGCGAAGACCATAAGATCTTCTGGCGCTTCGTGGACTTCTTCAACCCCGTGGACGACATCAACCGAAGCCTCCTGACCGCCTTCGTCATGGCTCCGATCTTCTACAAGCCGATGGTCGCCCGCCCGCTGTGGATCATTGACAGCCCGGACGGTCAGGGCAGCGGAAAAAGCATGATCCCGGAAATGGTCGCCTTCCTCTACGGCGAAAATCTCTACGAGGGAAAGCCGATCGACGTGAGCATCTACGATCTGGAGCGGAACTATCAGGAGATCGTCAAGCGGATCATCTCCACGAAAGGACGAAACGCGCGGATCCTGCGCCTCGACAACGTGACCGGCGTCCTGCGGTCGTCGAACCTCGCCACACTGGTGACCGCCGGGAGCATCTCCGGACGACCGTCCTATGGGCGCGGCGAAGAAAGCCGCCCGAATAACCTGACCTACGTCGTCACCGTGAACGGCGCGACCGTCGACACCGACATCGCCAGCCGCGCGTACTATATCATGGTCGCCAAGCCGAAGATGAACCCGCACTGGACGAGCGACGTGATCTCCTACATCCAGCGGAACCGGATGAAGATCTTCGCCGACATCATCGACATCATCGAGACGCATCAGGGCTACGACATCCAGCCCACCACCCGGATGCCGCAGTTCGAGACGGCGATCCTTCAGGCGGCATGCGGCTCGCCGGAGCAGTATCAACGCGTCGTCGCCTTCCTCACCGACAAGAAAGAGGAAACGAACACCGACGAAGAACTCGCCCGCCGGATCGAGGAGGAGATCATGCAGCGAATCGTCGACACGAAGCCGATCATCGGGATGCCGAACATGGATCCGACGCGGGAGCGGATATTCATCCGGTCGTATGTGCTGGAGTGCTGGTTCAAGAGTGAAACGTGGCTCAACAGCAAGCACCCCGCCGAGATCATCCGGAACATGGCGAAGACGAAGATGCTGCCGCAGGTCGATCCTGCCGTGACGCGCTGGCCGCATCACGCCGGAAAGAAATTGAAGCGACGCTCCGGCATCATGTGGAACTACCGCGCCGAGGGCGATCAAACCCGCGTCATCGGCTTGGAAAAAGAGAAGACCGCCATCGAAATCGTCAAGGATTGACACGCCATGAAAAAACCGAAAAACACGTCGAAAAAGCGCTCCAATCCCCGCATCGGGGCGGCGCGGCAGATGCTCCACGCGCACCGGGGCGAAGTTGGCAAAATCACGCGCAAAAATAAGGGCGCTCCGCATCGCTCCAATGGAGCGCGGATAACTTTGATTTTCAAAGCGGGAAAAAGCGCACCAGCCGCGACCACCCCGAAAAGGCGCAGAGCCGGAGCAAAATCCCGCCTCAAGCGACAATCACTCCATATGCTCCATATACCTATTATAAAAAAAATAAATTTAATATTTATATATATAGGGGGCTATATAGAGAGAGGGGTGGTCCCCCGTGGCGCAAAAAAGCGCGGAGGCGAGAGATGACCGCGCTGGATTTGCAGCAGATCGGGCGAGAAATGTCCGCCGCCAGAGCCGCCGTGCCGCTTCGCGTCCGCCCGAAATTCGACATCGAGTCGCGGGACTTTTTCAACGCCATCGGACACGCGATCAACTCCGGCGACACCGCCCGCGCCACCGCGCTGCTCGCCCAATGGAACCGCCGCTGCGAATGGCTCACCCGCGCACCGGACTGCGCTGCCGCGCCGCCGTGCCTCGTCCGGCGGGACGGCGAGAACATCACCGACTACATCAACCGCTGCATCGACGCGAAAGGAAAATAATCATGCCGAACTCGACCACCGCCGCGCATCCGAGCGGCAAACTCTCGATCACTTTCACCGAGGAAAACCACCTCTACGTTGACGCATGGGGCCTGGAGTACGTCTCCGCGACGACGCTGATCCACGATGCCTTCCCGGTTTTCGACGGTCCCGCCGCCGCCGCGAAGAAGTCCGCCCGCACCGGAGTTCCGGCGGAACAGTATCTCCGCGAGTGGGACGACATCCGCGACACCGCGTCGGCGAACGGAACGCGCACACACGAAAACTGCGAGCGCCAGATCCTCGGCCGCTTCGCCGAGATGCACCAGCCGCAGGACGAAGAAGAACGGCTCCGCTTCCGCGCCGCATGGTATGCCGTCGAAGACCTGAAGACGAAGTACCGGAGGATCGAACCGGAGAAGCTGGTGTTCTCGCCGCGCTTCCGCGTCGCCGGCAGCATCGACCTCTTCTGTCAGATCGACGAGACGACATTCGACCTCGGCGACTGGAAGTTCGTCAAGGCGATCAACTACCGCGCATACGGGAACCGCACCGGAATTCACCCCGCAACGGTCGGACTGCCGGACTGCAACTTCTACCACTACGCGCTTCAGCTGAACATCTACAAGACGATCCTCAAGATCGAGGGCTACATCCCGCAGCAAGCAAACGTCCGGCACTTCCTGAACCGGTACAATCGCGAGACGCATGCCTTCGAGCGCATCGATCTGCCCGACCTCTCGCTTCAGGCGATGACGCTGCTGGCGTGGAACATGACCAACGACGGACTGGAACGTATACCCTTCTGATCATGCACAAGAATCGCGGAACAAATTTCTCCTATTGTGAGGACCCCAAACTTGCAATAGGAGAACTTTATGGACTTCGTCACCAAGCATCTGACGTACATCATCCAGAGCGCGAACTGTCGCGCCATCGAGATCGCGGAGATCACCGGACGCCACGGCGACGTGGAGGACTTCCGACAGGAAATTCTCGTGTACCTGGTACGCCGTGCGCCGACTTACAATCCCGATCGTGGCAAACCCACGACTTTCATTTCAATGATCACCACGACCGCCAAAAAGCGCATGCTTCGACGGATGCGGCGCGCGAAAAACAGGATCATCACCGATGCAATACCATTATAATCCGGATCGCGACGACGTGGAATATTTCGAACCGTTCGTCGAGCCGAAAAACTCAGACATCGCAGATTTTATTCTCGGCCTCGACGAGCCGCAGCGCTCGATCTGTTCCGCGGTCGTGCTGGACGGCGAGAATATTGGAACGGTCGCCGCTGCTCACAACCTCACTCGGCGCCGTATCGGTAAGATACTGCGCTCATCGTTGCGGCCGCTCGCCGAGGAGTTCGAGATCATTCCCCAGTGACGGAGGGGGGGGCACCCCGGACACCCCGAGGGGGGGGGGAAGGTACTACCGACGACCTTTTTCCCGGTCGACCCCGTGGGAAGTAGTCGTTTTTTTGCAGAGACTTTCTTTTGAGGGGCGAAAAAAATTCAACATGGAGAAAAACGGAAAATGAGTGACGTAAAAATCCAAAACATGACCATTGAGTGGATCAACCCGGCAGAGCTGACACCCTACGAGAACAACCCGCGCATCAACGACCAAGCGGTCGACGCGGTTTGGGCGAGCATTTCGGAATTCGGCTGGCGGCAGCCGCTGGTCGCGGACAAAAACAAAGTGATCGTTGTCGGACATACCCGCTGGAAAGCGGCGATGAAATTTCAGTGCGCGAAAGTGCCGGTCGTCTTCGCCACCGACTTGACGGAAACACAAATCAAGGCATACCGGATCGCGGACAACCGGACGGGCGAACTCTCGGAGTGGGATTTCACGCTTCTGCCGATCGAACTCGACGATCTGAAGAAGATGGACTTTAAGATGGACGACTTCGGATTTTCCGACGCGGAGTTTGAAGCCCTCCTCAAAGAGAAAGATCCGGTCGCCGAGGGCAAGACGGATCCGGACAAAGTGCCCGAGACGGAAGCCGAGAACACAAACAGCCAGCGCGGAGTGGTGTATCGGCTCGGCAACCACCGCCTGATTTGTGGCGATGCCACCTGCGTCGAAGACATCCGCGCCTTGATGGACAGAGACCACGCCGACCTGTGGCTGACCGATCCGCCGTACAATGTCGCGGTCGAGAACTCCGCCGGGATGAAGATTATGAATGATAACATGGCGGCGGCGGAGTTCGAGAAATTTCTAAAGAAGTCGTTTTGCGCGGCGGTGATCGCCATGAAGCCGGGGGCGGCGTTTTACATTTTCCATTCGGACAATTACGGGCTCACGTTCCGGCAGGCGGTCGGTTTCGCGGGGCTGAAGCTGCGTCAGAACCTGATCTGGGCGAAGAACGGTTTCACGCTCGGGCGGCAGGACTATCAATGGGCGCACGAAGCGTGCCTTTACGGTTGGAAAGGCGGCGCGGCGCACCGCTGGTACAGCAACCGGAGCCAGCGGACGATCATCGACATCGACGGCCAGCCGTTCGTCCGGCGCGAAGACGGGAAATATCAACTGAAAGTTGGTAATCGCTTTTTCGTGATCGAGCCGGACGCGGTCTGCGTCGAGGAAAACACGACGGTCATCGCGCAGAACAAACCGCTGAAGTGCGATCTCCACCCGACGATGAAGCCGGTCGAGATGCTGATCCGGCTGATCAAAAACTCCACGCAGCGCGGCGACATCATCTTCGACGATTTCGGCGGCAGCGGCAGCACCATCATCGCGGCGGAGCAGACCGGCAGGAAAGCCCGCCTGATGGAACTCGACGAGCACTACGCCGACGTGATCCGGAAGCGTTGGGCGGAATTCAAATACGGAGAGGGATGCGACTGGCAAACGCTCACCCCGGCGGAGGGCGCATTGTCATGACCGCACTTTTCACATGGACGACCACCGCGCTGTGCCTTTTGGGGACGGTGCTTAACGTGAAGAAACGAATGGAATGCTTCTACCTCTGGACGGTCGGCAACATCGCATGGATGGCATTTGACATCCGCAGCGGACTCTACAGCCGCGCGATGCTCGACCTCGTGCAGCTGGCGCTGGCGATCTGGGGCATCGTCGAATGGCGAAAGCGGACAGCGGAGGCGAAGTGATGCCGAACGAGGAATTCCAGTTCGAGTTTACCGAAGCGGAACTCTGCGGACAGGTCGAGGACGTGGAGCAGGTGCTGGAATCGAAGATGATCAAGATCCGCTCCAAGCATCTGTTTCACCGCCTGAACAGCGAGCGGATGATCGAAGACATCCTGCCGCTCTCCGTTGAGCCGGGAGATTGCTACCACGTGATCTCCGGCGGCGATGTGGACAGTTTCAGCTACCTGATGTGGATCCTGCGGATGCAAAAGGTCAAGAAGCTCCTCTGCTCGACGTGGTGCATCGCAAAGGTCGACATTCAGGAATACCACCGACAGATCACACTCGGCAGGATCGGACATCTGGACTTTTATGTCGGCGAGATACTCCCCGGCAGCTTCCCGGACGAATATCACGAACTCGGCGAAGTTTGCCGGGAGTCCGGCGGCAGAATCGCGGTCTTCCGCAACCACAGCAAGGTCATGGCGGGCTACGGCGAGAAATTCGATTTCGCCATCGAGTCCAGTGCCAACATCAACACCAACCCGCGCACGGAAAACACCGTCGTGACGATCGACAGCGGCATCGCTAAATTTTACTTCGATTTTTACGACGCGGTGATTTCGTTCGACAAGGAATGGCGATGAACAAGTACAACATCGAGGCGCTGAAGATCGAAGACCTCGTCCAATTCCTGAAAAGCGTCGGCAGCACCGCCGCCACGCGTGAGATCATCGAGACAGATATTGCCGCCGGCTGCCCCGTGAACGCGGACGGTACGATCAGCCTTCCGAAGTACGCGGCGTGGCTCGTGCGGAACCAGAGGTGAGCGATGGCGAAAGAAAAAGGGATCAACGTCAACAAGCTCTCGCTCTCCGAACTGGAACGGCTGCTCAACTTCGCCGCACCGGACGAGCCGCCCGTCAGCGGCAAGATGCTGCGGAACCATTTTCAGCGGGCGAGCTACCGGATTTGCGGCGACGCGGAGCGCAAAAAGGTCAGCCTCCTCAAATATACGGCGTGGCTGATTGACGAACGAGCCGCCGCCATCGAGCGGGCGAAAAACCCGGAAGCGCAGCCGCGCTCTTACGAGGAGATCAAAGAGGCGGCGCGGGAACGGAGCGCCGCCGCAAGCCAGTCGGGGCGCGACATCGCGCCGCTGCCGAAAGTCGTCGATCCGGAGCGCCGCGCCCGGGCCGCCGAAAGCCTTGAGGAGTTTTGCCGCACCTATTTCCCGGAGACGTTCTACCTTGAATGGTCGCCGGATCACCACAAAGTGATCGCCAAGATCGAGACTGCCGTGCGTCAGGGTGGACTTTTCGCGGTGGCGATGCCGCGCGGCGAAGGCAAGACAACGATCTGCGAGCGGGCGGCGATCTGGGCGCTGATCTACGGCTACCGGAAATTCGTCCTCATCATCGGCGCGAGCGAGAGCGCCGCGCAGGAACTCGCCGACACAATCAAAAGCGAGCTGGAGCAGAACGACCTCCTCTTCGACGACTTCCCGGAGGTCTGTTATCCCATCAGAAAGTTGGAGGGGATCAACAACCGCGCGTCGGGGCAGCTTTTGAACGGGCAGCGGACACACATCTGCTGGAGCGTCTCCGAGATCGTCCTGCCGACGGTCGAGGGATCGCCAGCCAGCGGCGCGATCATTCAAGCTGTCGGTATTACCGGTCGAGTGCGCGGCATGAAACGCAAAGCGAACGGCAAAGACATCCGCCCGGAGATGGTGATCGTCGACGACCCGCAGACGCGCGAGTCGGCCGAAAGCCCCGAGCAGTGCAAAAAGCGGATGCGGACGATCAAGGGCGACATCCTCGGCCTCGCCGGGCCGGGCAAGAAGATCTCCGGCGTGATGCCCTGCACAGTGATCCATCCCGGCGACGTCGCCGATCAGGTGCTGGATACCGACAAGAATCCCGAGTGGAACGGCGAGCGGCTGGCGCTCTTGCGCTCGTTCCCGAAAAACATGGAGCTCTGGCACCGGTACCACGAGATCAGCGTCGACTCGTACCGGCGCTACGGCGACAACCGCGACGCGACGGAATTCTACCGCGACCACCGCCCCGAGATGGACGAAGGCGCGGAATCGAGCTGGCCGCAGCGCTTCGAGCCGGGCGAGCTCTCCGGCATCCAGTACGCGATGGATCTGTACTTCAAGGGCCGCGACGAATTTTTCGCCGAGTACCAGAACACGCCGGTCCCCGAGGACGACGACACCGTCGATCGCATTTCGGTCGATCAGGTGCTGACGCACTTGAACCACCGCAAGCGCGGCACGCTGCCGATCCAGGCGAATACGCTGGTCATGTACATCGACGTCCAGAAGGATCTGCTCTATTTCGTCGTCTGCGCCTTCGCCGACGACTTCACGTGTTGGGTGATCGACTACGGAGCGTACCCCGACCAGAAGCGGCGACACTTCACCTTGTCGGACGCGCATCCGACTTACGGCGAGATGTTTCCCGGCGCGGGACTGGAGGGCGCGATCTACAACGCGCTCCACGCGCTGACCGACGACTACCTCGTCCGGGATTTTCTCCGCGATGACGGCACAGAGATGCGGATTCAGCGCTGCATCATTGACTCCGGATGGGGGCGATCGACCGACAGCGTCTACCGCGCCGCGCGGGAAAGCCTCCACGCCTCGATCATGCTGCCATCGAAAGGCGTCGGCATCACCGCCGCCCAGAAGCCGATCACCGAGTATCGCAAAAATCAGGGCGACAAGATCGGCTTCAACTGGTGGATCCCGTCGGCGCGGCGGAAGCGCTCCGCGCGCCTCTTGGAGTACGACACCAACTTCTGGAAGTCGTTTTTCCGGGAGCGCCTGTCGACGGCGATGGGCGATCCCGGCAGTTTTTCGCTATGGGGCAGCGACGAGGAGACGCACCGGATGATCGCGGAGCATCTGGCGAGCGAGACCAGCACTCCGACCGCGGGGCGGGGTCGCAAGGTGGACATCTGGAAACTCACGCCGGGGCGCGAGAATCACTTTCTCGACGGCGTGGTCGGGTGCATGGTCGGAGCATCTTTGGCGGGATGCGAGCTGGTGAAGCGGCATCACGAACGACCGGTCGGCGCCGCGGCGCCGCGCCCGCCGGTCGCGCCTGCGCACCAGCGGGTGCATCGCCTCGGCCGCGTCCACGAACTGAATCAGTGACCAGGCTTCACGCGTTGGCGCGGATATACTCCAACGTGGCGTTCACCATCAGTTCCGAGCGCGACAATTTGCTTTTTTTCGCAAAATCGGTGATCTCGGCGATCTTGTCTCCGGGGGCGGCGATATTGATCCGCTCGGTTTTGGCAGGCGGGTAAATGCTGACCGGAACAATGCAGAAAGGTTCCTGCTCCAATTTCGCTTTGAACTCGCGCCCGGCAGAGGGCTCCGGGAGAGGTTGTTTGTGTTCGACCATGTAAGCGACCGTGAAATTCAGAAGTTCTTTCGCATTGTAGATCAGTTTTTCGAGGGTGTCGCCATCGTCGCACACGCATTCGAAATCCGCGAATCTGCCGCTGAAAGTTCCGAGTTCGTTTTCATAAACCGCCAAAAAATAAGTTTTCTTTTCCATGATATTTTTCTCCTTTTGATAGGGGGGGCTTGCGCCCCCTTATTTTATCCCCGCCTGTTTTTTGATGCTTTGTTGTGTGCCCTTCGGCATTTCCTTGGCGCCGTGATTGTGAAACGGAAAGAGTTTCCCGTTAGGACCGATCATCATCTTGCAGTTTCCCGCGCCGGTTCGCTCCACTTTGCATCCGTTCGCGATCAGGAACTTGAAAAATTCGTTGTAACTGCTCATCGTCATCTCTCCCTGTTATGCTTATAATATACACACTTTTTTTGTGTTTTTCAAACCAAAAACACACTTTTTTTGTGTTTTTTTTGCAAAAAAACTCCGGGGGGGCATCCCGGAGCATTCGCATGCGGCGCGTTCGATTTATTCGTCGGCGCCGGGCTGTTTTTCCGCCGGCTTGGCTGCGACTCTGACGCCGCAGATGTACGTTGCGCCCGCGGCGAGTTCGGGTCTGACATGGGAAAAGTCGAGCATCACCACCACGCCGTCGGGATGGCGGACGAGCAGCTTTTCGCCGTCGAGCTTCATTTCGAGAGTTTGCATAAATCCACCTCTTTGAGCATCAAAAAAGGCGCTTGCGGTCGGTGGTGGAACACCTCGCAGAGATTAGCGGTCCCTGCTTCACGCAAACGCCAAATTTGCCCATAAAAAAATAGTCTTTTGCAGGCTCGCGGCATTTTCGCCGCTTTACCGGGGTGCTAAGCCCGGCTGACTTTGAAGCCCTGCTGCCGTTCCACCGGCAACGAAAAAAATATATCTTGCCGCAAGATGATTTTCAAGCGGCGTTTTCGGTTTTTATTTGGCTCTGGGATTTTTTTTGGTTTTCGTGAATTCGATGAACTCGCTCTCGGTCATGCCGTCGAAAACTTGAAACGGATTGCCTTTCCCTTTTTGCCGCATGGATTCCTGCATGATGATGTTCGACATCCCGCCGAATACCTGCTTCGCTTCTTCTTTCGGAAGCCGCTTGATGATGGGATCGATGCTTTTGTCGAAAGCCGCCTGACTCGATCCGTCGATCTTTTTCTCGCCGCATCCCGCGACGGCGACGGCGAAGACTGCCGCCAGAACGATATTCTTGATCATAAGTCCACCTCCTGCGCCGCTTAACATACATGCCCCGTCGCCTCGAAGCCAATTTTTTCCGAAAAAAATTCACTTTTTTTTCGCCGCGCCCGAAAATTCGCGATCGTCGCGGGATAAAAAACTAAAAAAACGAAAGGGCGTGGACATGGCGACACTGACACCGGAAGAGCTCGAAAAGAAGGCGCTGGAGCCCGAAAGCTACGAAAACGACGGCGAAAAGATCAAAAATCGCTCCGCCGATGATGTGATCAAACTGGCGAAATTCGCAGGCAAGGCGAAGCTGACGACCGGCAAGGCCTTTCGTGCGCTGGGCGTGGCGCGCATCTCCACGCCGGGGGACTTCGAGTGACATGGGCAAGGTAAGAGTGCATCTTCCGGCGGCGCGGGCGAAGTTCGACGCCGCCAGCATGACGCCCGAGGCGATGCGGCACTGGCGCGGCGCCGACAATCTTTCCGCCGACGCGGAGCTGCTGCCGGAGATCCGCCGGCTGGTCGTCGGCCGCAGCCGCTTCGAGGTGGCGAACAACGGATTTCTGGGCGGCATTCTCCAGACGCTCGCCGACGACACCGTCGGCACGGGGCCGCGGCTGCAGCTGTACTTCGACGATCCCGATTACGACATCGACCGCGACGACGACCGCGAGCGGGCGAAGCTCCAGCGGCGCGAGATCCGGTTCAGGAAATACACGCGCCAGATCAAACTCGCGTCGAAGCTCCGGCTCGCCCGTCTCGCCAAGGCGCGGGACGGCGAGGTTTTCTTCCAGAAGGTCGTCAACCCGAAGCTGCGCGGCGAGAACAAGATCGACCTCGTGCTCTACGAGACCGAGCAGGTCGGCAGCAACACTATGAAGGACGTCGAGGAGTATTGGAAGAGCGGCGTCCCGAAGGAGGTCGACGGCATTCTCTACGACCGCAACGGCAATCCGACGCAGTACCGCTTCTGGCGGGTGCATCCGGGCGCGATCAACGGCGTCGGCAGTCTGACCGACTTCTACCTCGTCCCGGCGGACGCGGTGATCCACTACGCGCACGTCTCCCGCCCCGGGCAGCACCGCGGCTTCCCGGAGATCGCGGGCGGTCTGACGGTCTTCAACGATCTGCGGCGCTACGCCAACGCGGTCGTCTCCGCGGCGGAGACCGCCGCCGTGATCTCGCTGATCCTCGAAACGGACACGATCCCCGACGCCGACGATTACGACCTCACGGACGAACTCAACGACGAGGGCAAACGCGTCCGGCAGATCCGCTTCACCGACGTGGTGCCGATCGCCAAGAACGCGGGCGTCGCTCTCGCCGAAGGCTGGAAGGCGCATCAGCTCAAGGCGGAGCAGCCGACCAGCACTTACTCCGATTTCGTCGACGCCAAGCTGAACGAGGCGGCGCGGGCGCTCTCGATGCCTTTCAACGTCGCCAAGGGGAACTCCAGCGGCTACAACTACGCCTCCGGGCGGCTGGATCATCAGGTCTACCACCGCAAGATCGCCATCGAGCGCCGCGAGATCGAGGAAACGATTCTCGACGACCTTTTCGACAGCTGGGAGCGGATCGACCGGATGTGCTACCCCGAAGACTACGACTTCGAGTTCAGCACCGACCATTCGTGGATGTGGGACGGCTTCGCGCATGTGGATCCGGCGAAGGAGGCCTCCGCGCAGGCGTCGCGCCTCGCGAGCGGCACGACCACGCTGCAGGAAGAGTGCGCCGCCCAGGGCAAGGATTACGAAGTCGTGCTGCGGCAGCGCGGCCACGAAGAGAAACTGAAACGGAAATACGGCGTCCCGACGGACGGATCCGCCGCCGCGCCAACACAGGAGAACACAAATGAAGAAGAATAAGATCGCCGCCGCCGCGCCGGACGATAAACGGATGCTGCTGGTGACCGCCGCCGCCGAACTCGGCAACGACCTGACGCGCGTCGAGGGCGTCGCCTATTCGGGCGGCACGTTCAGGCAATGGTGGAGCGATGTTCCGTGCGTGACCAATCTCGCGGGCATGGAGATTGCCGCGCAGATTCCGCTGATGTACAATCATGTCAACGATCCCGAATATCGTCTCGGCGAGCTGAACGTGACGAAGACCGAAAACGCTCTCGTCGTTTCGGGCGGGATCGATCCCGAATCCGAAAAGGGCGCGGCGATCATCGCCGCCGGGAAAAAGTGCCAGTGGCAGCTCTCGCAAGGGGCGCAGATCATCGAAATGAATTTTCTGTCACCGGAGGAAAAGCGCACCGTGAACGGGCGCGAGTACACCGGGCCGCTTCGCGTGATCGACAAGTCGATCCTGCGCGAAGTTTCGGTCGTCGCCATCGGCGCCGATGCCGACACCAGTCTGCGGATCGCGGCTGGTTTTCAACACGCAAAACCCATGTTTCAAGGAGGAAAAATGGACAAGAAACTGCGTGAATTCATCGTGGCGAAGTTCAATCTCGCCGAAAACCTCGACGATGCCGCGATTCAGGCGCACCTCGCGTCGGTCGGGACCACCGTCGAAGCCATGAAGCAGGAAATGGCGTCGAAAGCCGCGCCCGCCGAGCCCGCGCCGGCGAAGCCCGCCGAAACGAAGGCCGCCGCTCCGACTCCGGCTCCGGCTCCCGCCATTCCGGATCTGCAGGCCGCCGCCGAAGCCGCCGTCAAGGCCGAGCGCGACCGCGTGACCGGCATCCGCGCCGCACTGAAGGAGTGCCCCGGCATGGTCGACAAGGCGATCGAATCCGGCTGGTCGGTCGACTACTGCAAGGATCTCGCCGCGAACGTCAAGGCCGCGATGGCGGGTCTCGCCCAGGGCGGGAACAACATCATCGTCAAGGATAAGCCGCAGACCTCCGCCGCCGTGCTGGAAGCCGCGCTCGAACTCCGCGCCGGGATCGACGAAAAGACCATTCTCGACGCCCACGGCGAGCAGACGATCGAAGCCGCCGACAAGCTGCGCGGGCTTTCGCTGCGCGAAGCGCTGGTCGCGGCCTGCGGTCTCAAGGGCGTCAGCGTCGGTCTCACGCTTGATCACGACGTGATCCAGGCGGCGTTCTCGACCACCGATCTGCCGAACATTTTGTCGAACGTCGCTCACAAGGCGATGCTCAAGGAGTTCAACGCCTATCCCGTGATCGCGACCAAGCTCTGCGCCGAAGGCGATCTGGCCGACTACAAGGAGGCGCTGCGCGTCCGCATGACCGACGTCGGCGATCTCGAGGCGGTCCCGGTCGGCGCCGAAGTGCCGAACAGCATCCTCGGCGAAGAGGCGGCCACCAACCGGGCGGAGCGCTACGCCAAGGCCTTCTGGCTCGACGAGGCGTTGATCATCAACGACGATCTCGGCATGTTCCTCAAGATCCCGCGTCTCTTCGGCGCGCGCGGCGCGCGGCTGATCGACAAGATCTTCTTCCAGCGGCTGCTCGCGAATCCGACGCAGGGCGACGGCAACGCGCTCTTCTCGGCGGCGCACCGGAACATCCTCACCGGCACGACCTATGCGCTGTCGGCCGAGGCGCTGAAGGCGCTGCGCGCGCTGTTCCTGAAGCAGATCGACTCCAACGGCGACCCGATTTCCATCGCGCCGAAGTATCTGCTGGTCCCGTCGGGGCTCGAGGCCGCGGCGCAGGAGCTGGTGCAGTCCGCGCTGATCGTCACCGGCGACACCGCGGTGCGCGGCAACATGAACGTGATCAGCAAGTGGGGGCTGGAGGTGGTCGCCTCCCCGTACCTCGAAAACGCGAAGTACGCCGGCAACTCCAGTACCGGCTGGTATCTGTTCGCGGATCCGGCGCAGGTCGACACCTTCGAGATCGGCTACCTGAAGGGCATGAAGGTCCCGACCGTCGAGCGCGGTCAGTTCGATCTCGGCCACTTCGGCGTCGGCTATCGCGTCCGTTTCGACTTCGGCGTGCGCGAGCAGGATCACCGCGGCATCGCCTTCGCGACCGGCGTGGCGTGATCTTTCAACGACGAACCGTCCGGGGCGGCACGGGCCGCTCCGGCATCTCAAAAAAATCGGGAAAGGATTGAAATATGGAAGCGATTCGTAAAACCAGCGGCAAGCAGTTCACGGTCGTCGCGGGCGCCAATATCGCGGCGGGCGCCGTGGTCATCGCGGGAGGGCTCCACGGCGTGGCTCCCTATCCCATCGCGTCGGGGTGCGCCGGCGTGGTCGACCGCGAGGGCGAGTTCGAGATGACGTGCGACGGCGGCGCGACGAGCCAGGGCGCGGCCGCGTACTTCGACACCACGTCGCGCTATGTCACCGCGACGAGCGGCGGCGAGCTGATCGGCAAATTCGCCGCGGCGGTGACGAGCGGCGCGACGGTCTGCCGGGTCATCCTCGACTGAACGGACGAGGCGACATGGGATCGATCTTCGAGTCGGGTGAAGCGATGATGCGCGAAGCGTTCAGTTACGCTTCGTGCATCGTCGATTATTGCCGAGACGGCGCCGCCGCGATCTCCGGGATCCCCGCGAAGCTCGGGCGGACGCTTTTTCGGTACGAGACGCCGGCGGGCATGACGATACGCACCGAGCAGCGCGACTTCATCCTCCGGTACTCCGACTTGAATTTCGAGCCGAGGACCGGGGACGAGATCGTGCTGGACGGCAAAACGTATGTCGTGTCGGCGCCGAACGGCGAACCGTGCTGGCGCTGGCACACCCGTTTGACGCACTCGGAGATCCGCATTCACACGAAGTTCGCCGGCGATTTCGTTCCGCCCGTGACTTCGGGCGGAGCGGTCGGACAGGAGGTTTAATGATGGCTTCGGTCGCAGTGAAATGTGCTGACGAGATCGTCGCGTATCTGAACGGGCAGACCATCGGCGACATGACTTTGCCATGCGTCCGCAAACTGGTCCCGGACCAGAATCTCGCTTCGGTGAAGACGCTGCAGCTGATGGTCGTGCCGCACAGTCTCGACAGCAGGATCGTCGCCCGCGGCGGCGTGAAGGAACGGGTCGTCCGCGTCGACGTCGGCGTCGTGAAGCGCGCGGCGGAAAGCGAACTCGAAGGTCTGCTCGACCTCGCGCAGGGGATCGGCGATCTTCTGGAAGGTCACGTTTTCGCGAGCGGGATCTGCATCGAGGTGTCGTATGCGCCGCTTTACGATGCGGAGTTCTGGCTGCAGCAGCAGAGCTTTTTCGCCGTGATCGTCGCCAAAATCAAGGTGCTGTCATGATCGACATGAGCGCGCACACCAACTTCGACGGTTCGCGACTGACGCGGATCGTCGCCGAGGGCAGCGGCAAGGCGGTCGTCCGGGCGGCGGCATATCTGCGCGGCGTGGCGAAGCGGAAAGTCCGGCGGCGGAAGCATGTGAGTTCGCCCGAAGGCAGCCCGCCTTACGCGCATTCCGGCGTGTTCAAGGCGTCGATCCTCTTCGGCGTGGACGCGGCGAAGACGACCGCGGTGATCGGTCCCGAGCGGCTGGTCTCCGGTCGGACCAACCGCAGCGGTCAGACGGTGCCGGGCATCCTCGAATACGGCGGCATGGCGGCACTCGGCATGAACGCGCTGTGGATCCATCGCCGCGTTCCGCGCGGAGTGAACGATCTGTCGGGCATCGCGGCGTATTTCAGGAGCATCGGCCGGGGGCCGATCGCTTACGGTGGTTCGCCGACCGAAGCGGATGCGAAGGTCTCCGGCTCCGATAATCGGAAGCGGAAATTCGCCCGTCATCCGCGCCGGTGGTCTCCGGTGCTCAAAAGGAAGGTGTATCTGACCTACATTCCGATCGCGACCGATGTGCAGGCGCGGAAAGTCGCCAAGACCGTGGTGGACGTGTTCGGCTACCCCGTCACCAATCGTCCGATCCGGATCGCCGCGCGCCCGCTGATGGCGCCGACGCTCGCCGAAAACAGGGAAAAAGTTTCCGCCTTCTGGCGAAATTTAACTTAAATGTAAGGAGAAAAAAAGATGGCAATTCTCGGTTTGAGTTGCAAACTTTTCCGCGGCGAAGCCGGCGAGCTTGCGACGACGGAAATGACAAACGTAAAAAACGTGACGCTGTCGATCGAAAAGGGCGAAGCCGACATCACCACTCGGGCCGCCGACGGCTGGAAGATGTTCATGGCGACGCTGAAGGAAGCGAGCATCGAATTCGAGATGGTCTACGATCCCGCGGACGCCGATTTCAATGCGATCCAGGCGGCATTTTTCAGCGACACGCCGCTGGCCTTCTGCATCACCGATGGCGTGAGCAACGGACTCAACTGCGACTGCATGGTCACGAAGTTCGACATCGACCAGAGCCTCGAAGAGGCGGTGACGGTGTCGGTCGCGATCAAGCCGACGCGAATCACGGGTCCGAACGGACGGGCGCCGAAGTGGGAAACGGGACTCGTCATTTCGGGCGGCTCGATCACTTCGGGCGGTTCGACCCAGAACAATGGCGACATCACCTCGGGCGGCAACGTCACTTCGGGCGGCGAGACCCAGAACGGTGATGGCGACATCACCTCGGGCGGCAACGTCACTTCGGGCGGCGAGACCGGCGGCGGCGATTGATGCAGCGTTCGGCCCGGAGGGGGCGGTCTGCCGCTTCCGGGCTGATTTTTTTGTTGGATGAATAAAAAAAAGGAATCAGAAGATGAAATTTTTCCGCGACAATTCCGGACGGGAATGGCAGGTATCCGTGACCATCGGTACCATGAAGCGCGTGCGCGCGCTCTGCGACGTCGACCTCTACAAGATCATCGAGGTCGACAAAAACGGCAAACCGAACGCCGAACTGTTGGAAAGACTCTCCACCGATCCGGTGCTTCTCGTGGACGTGCTGTATGCGGTCTGCAAGCCGGAGGCGGACAAACTCGGCGTATCGGACTTCGATTTCGGCGAGGCGCTGACGGGCGACACGATCGAAGCCGCCGCCAACGCGCTGCTGGACGAGCTCGTCGATTTTTTCCCGGAGGCGAAGCGTCAGGTGTTTCAGAAGGTGCTACAGGCGACCAGGCGCTTCAAGGCCGCAACCGAAAAGCAGCTGACGGCGATCCTGACGGATCCGGAACTCGACGCCCGGCTCGAATCCGAGCTGAAAAAGTTGCTCGACTCGTCTGGGAGTACGCCGGGATCCTCGGCGTCGACCCCGACGGCCTGACGCTTCGCGAACTCGACTGCATGGTCGAGGCGCGGCAGCGCTCCGACTGGTGGCATACCGCCGCGCTGATGGCGACGGTGGTGAACTGTCTTCGCGCCAAAGGCACGAAGCCGGTCACTCCTTCCGCCCTTCATCCTTGCCTAAAGCAAAAAGCCCCGCCGCTCATCAGCGGCAAGGGGCTGTCGATCTTGCGCGACGTTTTCTGCCAGCCGCCGAAAAAGTAAGCAAAAAAGCCCCGCCCGCCGAAAATGGCGAGCGGGGCTTCGTGTACCGACGCGCCGAACGGCGTCAGCCCTTTTCGATCTCCCGAAGCTCTCCGTCGCGGAGGTCGACCACCCGCACCGGTCTGTCGCCGTCGCCGTTCCAGAGAATGCCGCTCGCCCGACGGAGCGCTCCGTTGGAGTGATGCGGGAATCGGCGAATGGTTGGCGACACTTGCGGGAGGAACCCCGCCGCCAGCCGCGTCAGCTCGATCTCTTTTCCGCGCCACTCTTCCGGCATGGACTTGAGCATCTCCGAGAGCGCGGCGGAGCGGATGAACACCCGGTCGACGGCGGCGTTGATCGCGGGCAGCCCCGGCAGCACCTTCGTCCGCTCCTCCAGCGCGGCGACGATCTCCATCTCCGCGTCGGCGGCGGACTCCCGGAGCGTGAATTCGTGCGGCGCGGCGAAAAGCGCATTCCGCTGTTTGCGGAGCGTGAGGTCGCGGGTGATCCCCGCCATGTTCCACGCGTACTTGAGCACGTGCGCCGGCACGTCCTCGCCGGCGGTGATCCGCGCGTTGAGGCTTCGCACCATTTCCGCGATGGTCAATATGAGCGGCTTTTCCCGGACGACCGGCGGCTGACCGGCGGCGGCTTCGTACCGCCCCGTCCGGCGGATCGTCGGCAGCACCTCGGCGGTGATCCACTTCCGGAACTCCCGCGCCTCCGGTTTGTTGCTCCGGATCACCAGCGCGTACAGCCCCGACTCCGAGACGATGTTGATTTTCTGCGCCCCATGCCCGGGCCGACCGTCGGAAAAGGCGACGGTCGTGTGTTCATCGTCGTCAAGCCGGGAGATTGCATCTCGCGCATTGGAGATCGCCAGCGCCTTGCAGACATCGGCGGCGACGAACCACGGCTCGCCCTCCCGGTCGGAGACGCGCACCGGAAAGGCGTTGCGGAATTTGAAGACGGCAAGCTCACTCATGACGCGCCCCCGTCCGGAAAGCGGCGCGGATGGCGTCTTCGGTCGTCAGGTTCAGCGCGTCGCGCAGGTCTTCGATCATGTCGAACATCGGCTGAAGCTCTTCCCGCACCTCCGGCTCTGCGATGCCGTTGAGGATGTCCCGCACCTGAAGCGGGCGGATGCCGTCCGCGATGGAGCGGAGGACGCTCCAGCGCCGCTGCATGCGTTTCAGGTTTTTCTGGAGCGAAAGGATCGCCTCCGGATTGCTCTCGTCCGCCATTCGGTCGGTCAGCTTTCCGACTTCACCCTCGACGCGATCCAGTGTGTTGCCGAGAAAGGCGGAGTAGACTTCCTGTGCGGCGGAATAAGCGATTTCCGTGTTTTTGACTTCGACTGGCTTGGTCATTTTCGATTTTCCTTTGCTTTTTCCCCGGCAAGGATGTATATTAAAATTGCCGAGGTTTATTTTCGATGGGCTTTGGCACCGCCGATGCTGAACCGTCTATTCGGCATCGGCACTTCTTTTTTTTTACTTCGGCTTGTTTTTGCTCCCCTTCGGGCGACCTCCTTTTTTTCCGTTTTCGCGGCTGGCTTCCGATGCACGGGTTGTTTTGGTTTTGGTTTTGGTGAGTTTATGCCCGCAGGTCGGGCAAAATTCTAATCCGGTCAGATCGATTTTTTTGTTTTCCATTTGCTTTTTTCCTCCTTCGGTCTTATATTGAACACCGGAAATTTCCTCCCGCCTTTCCTAAGGGCGGGAGGGGTTTTCGGTTAGCGCGTGGTCTTGGGGTTAGCCGTCAAACTGAACGCCCATCGCCTCGCGCTCTTTTTTTGTCGCGGTTTCGATCAGACACCCTTTCGGATCGATCAGGAACCACGCCCACCAGAGAACGCTTCGGACGAATTTCATTTCGTCACCTCCTGTTGGTTTTTGTTTCAGTCCTTCGGCTTTCACCGTTCCGTCTTGTTTAAGGACTTTTCCCTGTCAACATTTATAATATAACCTACATTTATAGGTTTTTCAAGCGAAAACCCAAAAAAATCGAATTTTTTTCAAAAAAAATGCCGCCCCGATGACCGGAGCGGCGGGAAGATCGGAAAAATCATTGGAACGTAAGTTGGATGACTTCGAATTTTCCGTCTTGCCTTTTTGCCAGTTTGCAGAAAAATCGCTGTCTGACTTCGACTCCGAACGCATTTTGAGAGTCGACATAAGACCGAATGATGAAAATGCCGGGAGCCGTTTCTTCTACATGTTCCCGTGCGCCGCCAAAAGGAAACTTCGCCGATTTCGGCGACAACAATTTTTCCTCGACGAGGTATTGAGTGGTCACCCACGCGTCGAGTTTGTCGGAGTATGATTTTGCCTCCGCTGCCTCGGCAGCCCTGCGCTCGGCTTCAAGGCGCAACTGTTCCGGCGTTGCCGGTGGTGTTGATTTTTTGGATTGGCACGATCCGATCCAGATGATCCCGCCGATGATTATCACGATCCAGCACAGACACCCGCAACCGATATTTTTCGCATTCATAAACATCCCTCGATTTTAAAATTGACCGGAAATCTCTTTAATGAAATCAGTTGCCTGAACAACGGCTTTTCCCATTTCTTCGGCTTTTTGGATTTTCGACGATCCGGCGTTGGAGCCGCAGATCAAAAAATCGAGCTTTTGGCAAACAGAAACCGCCTGTCGCATCTGCAAAAAATCGATGATCGGAGCGAGCTGCTCTTTTTCTTCGGCGTAAAATCCGGTAAAAAGGACGCACTTCCCGAAAAAACGGTTTTCTTTGTTTACTTCCGAAAGCGGCGGGATTTGCAACGCCTTTGGCGATTTCGGCTGATACTGCACCTCCGCATTGGAAAGCGCATAATCCATTGACTCTTGGGGTTGCGGATTTGTCCACCATTGAGTGATTTGCCACTTCGCGCCGCATCTCCAACATAAAATCGCTTCTCCGAGAATGGAAGTATTAGCTTCAAACTGTTCGCCGCAGAGTGGACACGAGATGGCGAACGTCTCATTTTCTTCCAATGTTTGTGGCTGTTGTTCTGTCGGAACATAATAGCAGGTGAAAGCGACGACGATATTGCTTTTGCTTTTAAATCGAAGCTCCCCGAAAAGATCGACAACCTCGCCGCCTATGTGCGCGACCTCGTCGGCGACACTTCGCTCGACGAATCCGAGAATGGCGCAATTTTTCTCATCCATGACACGGATTGCATTTCCGTCGTAGATATTTTCGGGGTCGAATTCAAGCGCGATTTGTTTTTCATCACGCGTTTGGAATAAATCCAGCGCAGGGGAATAGTATCGTATTCCGGACAACTGTGCAGTAAAAGACTTCTTTTTCAGTCGGTCGCCGTATTTCGCATAAAACGGAATGATCATGGCGGCGCCGCAACCGCAGAGGAGGCACGAGCCAGCTTTATTTGCATCGACATCGTGAACGGCTCCGCATTTCTTGCATTTGATGTTCATCCAGCACCTCCGATTTTTTTGTGCCAAACGGCTTTTTAATGTATTGCCGCGCCCCGATTTTTTCAACCGAAGCGGATTTTTTGCCGATTTTTTCGATTTTTCCCGGACATTTGCGCCCATCGCGGGATAAAAACTATAAAAACGACGAAGAAAGGGATCATCATGGGATCGTCCTCCATCCGTGCCGGACAGGCGTATATCGAGCTCACGACCAAGGATTCGAAATTGGTCAAGGGGCTCGCGAACGCGCAGCTGCGTCTCAAGGCCTTCGGCGCGTCCGTGACCGATCTGGGCGCCAAGTTCGCCGGGCTCTTCGCCGCGATGGCGGTCCCGCTCGGCTTCGTCACCAAAAACTTTGCCGATTTCGACGATCAGATGCGGCTGTTTCAGGGGTTGACCGGGATCGCCGATGATAAACTTGAAGATTTGACGGAGACGGCGAGAAAACTCGGACGCGAAACGAGCTACACTGCCGCGCAGGTCGCCGCCGGAATGGTGGCGCTGGCGCGAATGGGCTTCACGGCGGACGAAGTGAACCGCTCGATCAAAAATTTCATGAACCTTGACCGGGCGACCGGGATGAAAGACCTCGGTATGTCGGCGGAGATCGCCGCCGCCGCGATGCGATCCTTTGGCATGTCGGCGGCAAGTACGTCGCGGATCGCCGACGTACTGACCGCTACGGCGAATGGATCATCACAGACACTCACTGATGTCGGCGAAGCGCTGAAAATGGCTGCGCCGAATGCGCGTATGGCGAATGCGACACTCGAAGACACCTGCGCGATGCTTGGCGTGTTGGCGAACATGGGGATCAAGGGATCGATGGCGGGCGCGGCGCTGGCGAAAACATTCCAGCGGCTTGCCTCCGGCAAGGGCGTGGCGGTATTGGAGGGGAAAGGCATCCAAACCAAAGATGCCAACGGCAACCTCCGCAATATGCGCGACATCCTGACCGACATCGCTAAAGTCACAAAAACGATGGGGACTGCCGACAAGATCGCTTTTTTGACCGACGTGTTCGATGTGCGCGGCGTGAAAGGCGGCGGCTTGATCGCCGGGAACCTGAAAGACCTTGACGCGATGATCGACAAGATCGCCAAGTCCGGCGGCTTGGCGGAGGAGACCGCCCGCAAGATGGACTCCGGCATCGGCGGAGCGTTTCGGATATTCAACGCTGCTCTCAGTGACGTCGGTCTCGAAATCGGAAAGATCGTTGGCGAGTACATTCGTCCGTATATGGATGCCATAGGAGGCGTACTCAATCACATTTCCAAATGGGCGAAAGAGAACAAAGAAATCATCATCGGCATCGTGAAAGTCGGAGCGGCGGTGGGCGCAGCCGGAGCGGCGTTGCTGGCGCTGGGCGCGACGGTGAAAATTCTCGCATTTTCCTGCGGCGGTCTGGCGATGGCGTTTCGGGGCGTCGCCGTCGCCGTCATGCTTCCGCTTCGGGCATTTGCTCTTTTGGCTTCCGTAATCGGTTTGGTGAAGACCGCCATCGCCGGGATCCCCGTATTGATCGCCGCCGTGAAGACCGCCGCCCTTACCGCTGCGGTCGCCATAAAAGCGTTTGCCATGAGCGGCGTTTTTGCAAAAGCGGCGATGGTGCTTCTTACCGGCGCGGTCGGTGTTGCGAAATTGGCGGTGCTGGCGGCGATCGGCGCGATGTCAGCCGCGACGCTTGCCGTTCGCGGACTGATGCTCGGCGTGACCGGATTGAAAATCGTCATCACCGCGATCCCTCCGGCATTCGCCGCCGTGAAAGCCGCCATCGCCGCGACGGTCGCAGTTTTGTCGGCAGCAAAAGCGGCATTCCTCGGTCTGCACTTGGCGGTCAACCTCCCGATCGTTGCGGTTGGCTTGCTTCACATCGCAATGGTAAAAATCCGCGCGGTGTTCGTAGCGATGTCCGCCGTTGTCGCCGCCGTGAGGACTGCCATCACGGGCTTCAATATCGTCACCGCCGTCTCCAGCGGGATCGTCGCGGCTTGGGGCGCGGCGATTGCCGGATGCAAAGCGGTGGCGGTGGGATTTGCCGCCGCCTTCGGAGCAGCGAAGACCGCCATCATGGGCTTCAGCGTTGTTCAGGCGGCGAGCGCCGGTATTCAGGCGGCATGGAACGCCGTCGTCGGAGCGAGCAAAACGGTGATGTTGACGATGACGGCGGCATTCGCCGCTGCGAAAGCCGCCATTGTCGGCTTCAACATAGCGACCGCCGCGTCCCGCGTTCTGATGGTGGCGTGGAACGGAATTTTGGCTGTCGGAAAAGCGATCATGACGGCATTCGCCGCCGTGTTCGGCGCAGCGAGGACTGCCGTTATGAGTTTCAATATCGTTCAGGCGGTCGGGACCGGACTTCAGGCAGCGTACAACGCGGTCATGCACGCCGGAACCGTTGTTATCGGGCTTTTCACCGCCGCGCTGACCGCCCTGAAAACTGTCTTCCTCACACTTAAAGTCGTATCCGTTGCGGCATGGACGGCAGCACTCGGTCCGACGATCGCGTTTATTGCCGTCGCCGGAGCCGTCGTTGCGATCGTCATGCTGATGACCGATGCCTTCAATATGGTCTGGAATGCCATTTTGGATCTCGGCGACGGATTTTCCGCCGCCTTTGCCACGATCCGGGAAGTCGCCAGAGACAGCTACGACGCGATCAAGATCGCTTTTGCGGCCGGGGATCTCGCCGGGGCGGCCAAAGTGGGGCTGGCGGCGCTGAGCGTCGTCTGGCGCGAAGGTTTGATGCCGCTGAAAAAGGCGTGGTACGACTTCCGCTATTTCCTCGCCGACAGCTGGACGTTCGTCGTCGGCGAGATCGCCGGCGGCGCGAACGAGCTGTGGTACGGTCTTCTGTCCGGTTTGAAGAGCATCGGCAACGGCATCGCCAACGCCTGGGATTCGCTGTGGAACGGCATCATCGGCGCATTCGAGGCGACGATCGGCAATCTCAAGAAAAAGTGGATCCAGTTCAAAGGTTTTTTCGACGACGACGTGGATGTGGATGTCGAGATCCGCAAGGTGGATGAAGAGATCGCCGCCAATCGGACGGAGCGGGCGCGCCGGTCGAACGAGGCGGTGAACCGTCGCGCCGGCGAAGCCCGACAGCTCGACGACGAACGCGAACGGTCCGCCGAAAATCTGCGCGCTATGACGGAGCGGGAGATGCGCGACAACCGCGCCGACTACGAACAGATGATCAGCGACGCCTCCCGGGGGATCGAAGACGCGAAACGCTCCTGGCGCGACGCGATGGAAGAAGTTCGGAAAAACGCGGCCGCGAAAGACGCGTCACCCGCCGCCGCCAGGATCGAAGACCGGCAGAAGAAGATCGAGGACAGCCGCAATGTGCTGGAAGGCAGGGTTTCCGGCAAGGTTTTCGGCGATTTCAGCGCGCGGGCGGCGATGATGGCGATCGGCGACAGCGGCATTCAGGAAAAGATCGCCCAGTTCGGCGAGGAGACCGCGAAGAATACGAAGGATATGGCGGACGAGTTCAAAAACAACTGGACGTTGAGGTGAGATATGGCGGGGGCTACTGAAACTTACAGCCGCACCATGAAGTGGCCGAAGGAGGGCGCGAATCAGCATGATATCGAGGTGTCGATGCTCTTTCGGTCGAGCGAATTTTCTTCCGGGCAGCAGGACGATCCGGATACGGCGACATTGTATTTCCTCGTGCGCGGCGCGCTGGACGAAAACGAAGCGGTCGCGGTGGTCGCGCATCGCGACATGGCGTCGGGAAAAGTGCCCGCCGTGGACGATCATCAGGACTACACCTCCGCCGAGGAGCTCGAAGAGGAAGTCGAACCTGCCGGCGGTTTCGTCGAGATGCTGGGCGACGATACGACGACGATCAGGAAAAGCACCTCCTCGGGCACGTCTTCGGGGGGAGCGACCTCCGGCGGAACAACCTCGGGGTCGGTGACGGTCATTTCGGGCGGCGGCACGATCAAGGTCTTCCCGGCCGAGGACGAAAACAATCTTACGGACGGCACGGGGATCGTGCCGTGGAAGTACAACGACGCGCTGCCGCGGCGGAACATCAAGATCGAGGAGCGCATCGACAACACGACGTGGGTCGTCGCGGTCGCGTACTCTTCGAGCACCTTTTCGGGGCACGACTCCGAAAACAACCGCGACGCCGATCAGTTCACCTTCGAGGTCTCGACGATCGACAAACACATTGTGCGCGGCATCAAAACGACCGACCTCGTGTCGAGCGAAAAGTCGGACAACTTCATCAACGACGGCCGCGGCGTGGACATCAAAATGCCCTGCGCCTCATTCTCGGAGACGCATGAATTCAGTGACGCCAAGTTCAAGCGGTCGGTCCGCAACACCATCCTCGCGACGGTGGGAAAGATCAACGTGAAGAAGTTTCGCGGGCTTGCAGCCAAAGAGGTGCTCTTCGTCAGTGCCAGCGGCAGCCGTCACGGCAAGTCCGCGAGCGACAAGTGGCAGGTGACTTTTAACTTCGCGATCCAGAAGACCGAGACCGTGCCGAGCATGAAGGTCCACACCGCGAACAACGGCGTCAAAACGCTCAACTCGTTCAAGAAGCCGGGGTGGGATTACCTATGGTTTCGTCTGCGCGAAGTCAAGAGCGTCCAGCTGGACAAGACGAAGACGAATATGGAGAACGCCGTCCGCACCGAGGTGCAGGTCTATGGCGTTTTCGTGAGCCAGGTGTATCAAACGGCGGACTTTTCCGCATTAAGGATCTGATCGTGGAATTATTCAGAGCCGGAATGCCGCTCGGCGATGTGCTGACGGCGGAAAATTTGAATCAGTTCGTCCGGATGGTGAACTCGCAGGGCGGGCAGGTCATCCATGACGGCGAAAACGCCGGTCCGGTGCGTCCGGGCGAAGTCTACACGCTGCTCGCCTCGACGGTCGAAACCCCCGTGTCGGCTTATCACGCGGTGGCGGTCTCGGGGGCGATGGTCACGAAGGGCGAGGTCGCGACCTTCTGCGGTCACGTCTGCTGCTCGGGCGCGGCGATCAGCGCCGCGGGCGCGGTGGCGGACTGGGGCATCGCGCTGGAGGATGTTTCGCTCGCCGAAGTGACCTCGGGCGGGCGTCTGGTGAAGACGCTGCTCTTCGGCGTCGCGCCCGCGCGGGTGAGCGTGACGAGCCTGAAGCACCGCTGCGTCGACGCGGGGGCGTCGGGCGGCGTGCTGTCGAGCTGCGACACGGGGCCGGCGAAGCTGCTGACGCCGCCGTCGTCGCTCGGGGCGCAGTATCTGATGGTGCAGATGGGCGGTGGCGGTGGCGGCGGCGGCTGCAAGTTTGCCGCCGTGACGGTGAATCCCGCGGGCGGTTTCGGCGCGGCGGGCGGGCGCGACATCATCCCCGCGAGCGACGGAACGTATACCATCACCTCGGGCGGCGAGCTTTTGGGCATCACGACTTTGTACATTTAAGAGAACATGGCGAAGCGGGAAAAAATCGTAATCACCAGCGCGGGCGAAGTCCCGTACAACCTGCCGAACCTCGACGGGAACGTGATCCTGCTCTTTTCGGCTTGGCCGCGCGCGACGTCGATCTGGGATCCGCCGCACGAATATCAGCCGCACTGCTGGCAGGCGCCGACTCCGACCGTGCGGGCGGGGAGCATCACCGGCGTTTCCGTCGTCGTCGACGGCGGCGCCACGTCGGTGAGCGTGAGCACTCGCATCGCCGACGGGCACAGCATCCTGACCATTACGCCGACGCTCAATGACGGGCGGGTGAGCTGGCTCTTCAACATCACCGCCGTCAATGCTCAGGATGCGGGCGCGCGCTGGGTGGCGGCGACGGGCACGCTCACTTTGTGCGTGACGACGAGCGACGTCTACGCCGAAGACGATGATGAAGACGACGAAGACGCTCCCGCCACGACCGCCGCGGAAGATGACGAAGAAGAAGAGGTGAAGGTGAAAACGCTGTTTTTGCGCGGCGGCACCTTCAAATTCAAGATCGCGTGGCACCTTTTCCCGCGCGATCTGCCGATGACCTATCACGGCTTCCTGGAGTTCAAGGTCGGCGAAAAGGTCGACTACAAGTGGAGCATGAGCAGTCAGGCTTTTTCTCTTGATCCCTATGGGGCGAGCTACGGCACCATGCTCAGCGCCGATGCTCCGGCGCACGGACAGGTCATCTGTCCCGGAAACTATGATTCGGGGCTGGTCTTCGAGACCTACGACCTCTACGACGGCGAGGGGAAACGCTACTCGGGCGGCGTCCACCTTCACGGCACGGCGATGCGACCGGGCGTGTATCTCCTGCGTGTTTTTTCGCACTCGACCGCGATCGACCCCGCGTCGGACGGATCGGGCAGCAACGGCGGCTATTTTCCCGGCGGGGACTGTACCGAGATGCTGATCGTCTCAATCCGCCCCGCGACGCCGCTGCCCGGAGACCTTTTGGTACTCGTGCCGTACAGCGTCGCGACCGTGCCCGACACCTATTGCGCGATAGTCCACTCGACTTTCGACGTCTGGGCGCAGGAGTTCGCGGAATCGAAGGAACCGGGCAGCTGGGTATACTCGACCGACACATGGGACGATTCGCGTCCGGGCGGCGCCGGGACGACCGACGCCGATCTGCTGGCGTGGCTCGCCTCGCTGCTGGGGGCGGAAAAGGACGAACTCGACGCATGGGCGGCGTCGCGGAACGACCGCGAGTATTCCACGGGGCATCTGCATCATCCCGGCTACTGGCTGCGCTTTCATCGCGAGCCCGCCGGGAGCTTCTCGTACTCGAACTACTGGTACATCATCGTCCGCGACAAGCTCAATGACGACGAGGAGGAGACGCGCGGCGTCTGGCGGCTGTACTTCGCATCCGACGTGATGGCGGAACAGCGCGAGTGGCGAGTTCTTTCCACCTCGCCGGAGCTCGGCTTGAAGAACGAGCAGCCGCCCCGGTACTGGCAGCAGGGCGAAATTTGCATCAAGGGCGCCGAAACCTATCTCGTGCCCGATCACGGCGTTTTCAGCTACGTCGGCGATCTCGACGTCGCGCTGCCGCTTCCCGAGGACGCCGAGGAGGACGCCGAGCCGGAGGTCGTGACGGTCCGCTGCTATCAGCAGCAGCCGCTACATACGACTCAGCACGACGGCTGGACGCCGTACTACCCGCCGCGCTTGCAGTACACGGAGGGCAAACTGCTCTACGAGCATCCGTTGTACGGCTGGGTGATGGTCCCCGCGCTCACGACCGAGATCACCGCCGAAAACGCGAAGAGTTACGCCGTGACCGTGCCGGTCACGATAGATTATGCCGCGATCCCGTATCAGGTGCCGGCGGCGGAGACGAAGTTCGACTTGGTCGGCGAACCGCCCGCCGGGGTGCTGCTGCCGCCGCGTCGCCGCGACATCGCGCTGGTCGGCGACCACAAGATCGGCGTGAGCGTCGGCAATCTCGACCGCGAGGGGTGGAACGGACAGACGCCGCTTGCGCTCCTCGGAAAGATGGCGGCGGCGGGAATGTTCGCGGGCGGCGTGATCTGGCCGAATTACCCACTGACGCGGATGGTCCACTTCGAGCGGCTGCGGCTGCGGATTCATGCGTCGGCGCAACTCCAGCTTCTCGGCGGCAACGTCGGTTTGGGCGGCGAAATGGGCGTCGGCGGCAGCGACGAGCACGGCAAGGAGCTCGAAAGCAGTGCACATGGCGACCCGTCGTCACTGCGATATGGCAAGAGCGTCAAAAAGCTGTATTACGATTCTTCGATCACGGGCAGCTGCTCCGCTTCGCTCGACGCGGACGACATCCCCTGCTGGTACAATGGGTATTTCCTCGCCTTCGACGGCGGCGGGATGCCCGCCACGACTTTTTCGGGCGGCGCTTCCGTTTATTATACCGCAGTGCAGGAGTTTCACAGCACCGAAAGATCGTTGGCGGAGGTCGAAGACGAGCAGGGAAATACTTATCGCAAACTCAACGGTCGCGGGAACGAAGATCAGGATTGGGTGCTGGAGGGACCGCTGGTAATGGGTTCCGTCACGGCGGTGAGCTGTACCGCGGCGGTGCGGATGCACACGACGCTCGGTCACGGGCGCGAGGTGAACTTGTGCCCGGTCGTGATGCAGGGCGGCGGCGACCGCCCGCGCGAGGCGGTGGTCTTTGCGGGCAGCCTCGGAGTGAGCTTCGAGTGGAAATTCCGCGGCGGCGGCAAGCGCACCGAAGCCAAATACAAGACCTACGATGTGCGGATGTACGAAGAGGACGAAAACGGCAACGGCCACTGGCGCTATCTTCCGCGCCCCGAGGACGGTCCCGAGAGCGACGCGCAACTTGAAGTCACCTACGCCTCGGGGAGTGATTGGGACAGCGGTTTGCAGGTCTGGAAATTGCCCGGCGAGACCGGAAGCAACACGATCCGCGGCGAATATGACGGCGTCTACAAGCGCTATAGCCAGCAAGGCTCGTACTGGTACATCTTCGATGCGGACGCGATCGAGGGGGGGACATCATCTCACCACTCCGCGAGCGGCTGGTGCACCTTGACGGGCGGATCCGGCACGGTCAGCGGTCGCAGCGTGGCGGATGGAGACGATTCGCCGAAGAAGTACCCGCTCACTCATTACTCGGGGCGCGCCGAGTGCGAGACGACCTTTGACGGCGCCACTGCGGCGCAGAGCTGCGACGGCGAAAACGCGGCGGACGCCTTCGACGCCTACGCCGAAGCGATCGAGAACTGCGACGCCGACGAGCCCGCCATCGCCGACTATCCCGGCAGCGGTCATTATACGAGCACGGAATTCACGGGGAGCTTCGCGCACGACCACCGCATCGAGCACGCCGTGCTGGAAGTGACACTTTACGAGATCTGATAGGAGGTAACAATGCAGACAATATACTGTTACGCCGTGGCAAAAAACACGCTGGCGGTGATCCGCGACAGCAGCAACTCGGTCGGGGCGGCGGCGCCGACGCTGATGGTCGGGGTGAAGACGCTGCTGAAGCTGCGGCTTTTCGGCGATCTGGACGATCCGACGCCGTATGATCCCGAACTGCTGGCCGACGTGGCGGGGTGGAGCTTTGAGCTCGACGACGACTTCGACCAGAGCACGACCAAGATCGTCGCCGACAACTCCAACATCACGCTCGACACCGTCGAGGAAAACGACGTGACCTACACCGAGATCACGATCCCGCTGCCCGACATGTACACGGAAGAGCTCGCCGCGGCGCTGGGCACGGAAGACGCCATCGCGCTGATCGGCGAGCTGGTCGGGTACTCTTCCGACGACGACGCGGTCTTCGTACTGCAGCTTCGCGGTTTCACGGTCCGCAACCGCGTCTCCGGACTGGGGACCCCGACGCCGATCCCGACGGCGGCGTATTCGGAGCACATGTCGGCGCTGATCGCCTCGGGCGCGCAGACCATCGCCGAAATGGCCATCTCCTCGGGCGCGGAGCAGGTCGTCTCGCGGATGATCTCAAGCGGTGTGCAGCAGCTGGTGGATACGGCGGTCTCGGGCGGGAGCTACGTCGATTACTCCGGCGCGCGGACGGCCGCCAGCGATACCATTCTTTCGGGCGGGTATGTCGATATTTCCGGTGCCCGTGTCGCGGCGGAGGCGGCGGTCGCTTCGGGCGGATACGTGAAATACGCGGGGGCGCGGATCGCCGCCAGCGACGCCATTCTGTCGGGCGGATACGTGGACAATTCCGGCGCACGGGCGGCGGCCCGAGACGAAATTTTTTCGGGCGGGTATGTCACCAGCTCCGGCGCGCGGCAGATCGCGCTGGAGGTGCTCGGATCCGCCGGTTCGGCCGGCGAGGGCGGCACGGTCGTCATCTCGGGGCTTGACGGCGACGGCGCGCGCGAGATCGCGAGTGCGGTGATCGTGTCGGGCGGGTATGTCGATGTTTCCGGCGCTCGCGCCGCGGCATCCGAGGTTGTTGCGTCGGGCGGCTTCGTGAACGCTTCGGGCGCGCGCCAGATCGTGCTGGAGGAACTCGCCTCCAACGGCGGCACGGGCGGCGGGACCTCCGGCGGCACGGTCTTTTCGGGCGGCGTCATGAGCGGCAACGTGCGGCTTTACGATGTGTCGTCGGGATCGAATCCGGGGGTGGCGTATTGGGCGTCGAGCTCTATAGTCAGCAACTCGGTTCAGAGCGGGGCGAAGCTCAGCTACATCGTCCAGAGCCGGGGGGTCTTCCTCTGGTTGGACAGCTTTCCGACGATCACGTTTGTGGGAGAGTATTTTTATGCGCAGGGCGAAAACATCGACTGGTCGGCGCCGAGCATCGACTGGTCGGGGGTGAAAGCCACCGTGACCCGCAGCGAAAACGGCAGCTTCTCCGGCAGCTATGTGAACTACGACGGCACCGGCGATGCGATCGACGAGGATGTGTCGGATCCCTCGATTTCCGCCGCGCTCGACACCATCTTCAAGCCGGACGGTCTGCGCTTCCAGTCGAACGCCGACGGCAGCATCGACGTCTGGCACGAATACTTCGGCAGCTCGGTCATGAGTGCCAAGACGTGGACGGAGGGGCATGACGGCGCGTTCGTATTCACCAAGCCCGACGTCAACACCTCCGGCGAGATCGAACACTGGGTGATGTCGGGCTACGTCTGCCCGCCCGGCACGAGCAGTGTGAATGTGTTCCGCCGGACCGACCTGACCGTGTCGGACGGCGCGGTAGTGATGAATATGTCGGCGAGACTTGGGCACAGTGTCTTACAAAAGACCGTCGAGATCACGCCGTTCGGGGTGCTGGTCGACGGGCGCGAGGTCGAATTGGCCATGCAGTACCGCGTCGACAGCTCCGCCACCAGCGTGACGATTCCGATGGCGGAACCCGGCATTTATACGATATATCAGCAGCCGCTTTCGGCGCTGACGATCGCCGACGCCGACACTACCGTGCTTCATACTGCCGCTTATCGCTTCACCTTTGCCAGCGGCGGCACGGTCGCGATCCCGGCATCGCTTTATGTGGCGACGAATCTCACCCGACTGGAGGCGGGATCGAGCTATATATTGACCATTCACGGCGACAACGCGGTCCTCGTCGATGTGGCTTCGGGCGGGCTGCAGCTGAACTAACAACTCCAACAACAGGAAAGGATTCAAGATCATGCTGAAAATCACCATCGACTGCTACGGCAACCGCAACGACCGCGACCTCGACAAGTTCAACGCCGCGGCGGGCAAGAAGCGCCCGTATCTGGTCGCCGTTGACGGCGCGCGCGTGGTCGTGAACGAATACCAGACGGGGGCGTAAAATGGGTTTCTTTCACAACGCGCTGCTCGCTGCGGCGGCGAACGTCGAAGTCCCGATTGACGGGCAGACCGGCGTGTGGCTCAAGCAGGGCACAACTGTCATCAGCTCCGGCATGAAAATGACCGGCGTGACAGTCGGCGACGGGCAGTCGCTGTACAT
>Ga0265298_10000496_pt1 | contig 58709 bp, 53 predicted proteins | sample AusTroGonzalo_MG_3_FD_193486 | JGI IMG/M metagenome (GOLD analysis project Ga0265298, IMG submission 193486) | Bovine rumen microbial communities from tropical cattle in Woodstock, Queensland, Australia - Gonzalo_01 | ecosystem: Host-associated > Mammals > Digestive system > Stomach > Rumen ... | reverse complement strand
CTGGCCCATGCCGCCGCCGAAGCCGCCCTGGCCCTGCGGACGCTGGCCACCCTGGCCCATGCCGCCGCCGAAGCCGCCCTGGCCCTGCGGACGCTGGCCACCCTGGCCCATGCCGCCGCCGAAGCCGCCCTGGCCCTGCGGACGCTGGCCGCCCTGGCCCATGCCGCCGCCGAAGCCGCCCTGGCCCTGCGGACGCTGGCCGCCCTGGCCGCCGCGACCGCCACGACCGCCGCCGAAGCCGCCCGCGGATTCAAATTCTTCCTGCGTGACCTTCACGACTTCGCCTTGTTCCGGACGAACGTCGGACTTGACGCCGCGCTTCTGCGAGAAGAGCCATTTCCAGGATTCCGGATTCTGATATGTCTGCGTCCAGCAGTCGTGCTGCACGCCGGGGTATTCCTTGTAGAACACGTCGTCGTTGCCGGCTTCCTTCAGCGCGGCATACATACGGCGGGAAAGCATCACGGGCACGGTCGGATCGGCTCCGCCGTGGAAAATCCAGATCGGGAGGTCCTTCATCTTTTCGGCCTGCGCCGGATCGCCGCCGCCGCAGCAGGGCATCGCAGCCGCAAAGAGATCGGTTCCATAGCGGGCGATGAGATCCCATGTGCCGTAGCCGCCCATGGAGAGACCGGTGATGTAGATGCGGTCAGGATCGGCGTCGAATTCTTTAATCTTTTTCTGAATGAGAACGGGTACGAGTCCGAGCGCCTGCGCGGGCTTCTCGGTCAGCTTCGCCTGGGCGCCGCCGCGATGGAGCGGAGCCCAAAGCTGATTGCTCGGGCATTCGGGAGCGAGCAGGATGACTTTCTGCTTGGCGTCCTTGATCTGCTTCACGATATCGGGAACGGCAAGGCGAATGGATGCGAGGTTCTCGTTGCCGCGTTCGCCGATGCCGTGCAGGAAGACAACGATGGCGGGCTTGCCGGGCAGGTCTTCATTGTACACCCCCTGGCAATACCACATGCTGCCGTCGGCGTCCTTGATGGTCTCCCGCTTCATATTGTTATCGTTGAGAATCCGCACTTCTCTGGCGAACTGCTGCTGGAGTTGAGGCGTCAGGGCCTCGCTCTCCGTGATCGCAGCCGCGTCGGCGGCTGCCACGAGGGCCGGATCGGCCGGTTTGAAGGCGGAGTCGGACGAGCATGCAGCCAGCACGCCGATCATGGCGCAGCCGAGCATACAGATGCTTTTTTTCATGATTGTTCCTCCATGAAAATTGATTGATTGTGTTTTTTCCGCATGTTTCCGGGCACATTTTGAGGGGGAATGCCCGGAATTGCATAAAATATGCGATAACATACTGCGGAATCTTGAAAAAGTCAATAGCAGTCCGGAAAGAAATCCATATTTTATTACCTTTCGCCGATTGTAAAAGCAAACTCACGGCAGGAAAAATGAAGTGAGCGTTTAGTATTACAAAAGAGGAACTGAGCATTTAGTGTTACAAAGGCAGAGGTTGGCATTCAGTGTTACAAACTGGCGATGACATGGAGTAATGTAACTGGATGCAGGAGCCCCCATGGGGGCTGAGCGTTTAGTGTTACAAACCCCAAGCAAGGAGGTGACGGATGTCACATCTGACCGAACAGGATCGCTGCCGGATTGAGAATCTGCTGAACGCAGGTCTTTCTCCGCTGGCGATCGCCCGCAAGGAAAACCGAGCTCATTCAACGATTGTGAGGGAGCTTCGGAAACATCGCAAGGAAAACGAATCGGACCGGAGGCAGAAGAAAAACTACTGCACCTGGAAAAAGAGTTGCTTCAGGAAGGATGTCTGCCAGCATCCGCCGGGAAATTGTCCGGGACGCTGCAGTCGGTGCAAGATCATCGAATGCCGGCAGTATTGTGCCTCATACGAGGAAGAGGTGTGTCCAAAATTGGAACGGTCTCCATTTGTCTGCAATGGCTGTCGCGACCTGGTGCGTTGCCAGAAGCGCAAGTTCTTTTATCAGGCGCAAGCTGCGGAAAAGGAATATCGGGAGCTTCTGAAGGAATGCCGTCTTGGGATTGACGTTTCGGAAGCTGAAATCCGGCAATACAACGAGCTGCTTTGTCACGGCGGCCGCAACGGACAAAGCCTTCACCACATCATGGAAGCCCACAAGGATGTGTTTCAGAAGTGTCCGAAAACGCTCTACAACTACTTCAACCGGGGCATTTTTTCTCTGCCTCGCGGAGACATGCCGAGGATGTGCATGAGGAAACCACGGACAGTCGAGCCAATCAGACATAAGATCGACCCAAAATGCCGTGAAGGGCGGACTCTGACCGATTACAAAGCATATCGAGAGAAATATCCGGACCTTCCCGAGGTGCAGATGGATTCCGTAATCGGAAGCGCCGGCGGAAAAGTCCTGCTGACGCTCCAGCTGGATTGCGGCATGATGCTTGCCTGTCTGCGCGACACAAACAATTCGCATTCCGTCATCGAGTATTTCGACAAACTGGAGCGGAAATTGGGCGTGGACACTTTCCGAAAGATGTTTCCGCTCATCCTGACAGACAATGGGCCGGAGTTCAGCAACCCGACTGCAATCGAAACCAGTCCGGACACAGGAGAGCTCAGGACCAGGGTCTTCTATTGCGATCCCAATGCCGCATGGCAAAAGGGAAAGGTCGAAAACAACCATACCAATCCGAGGCGGATCCTGCCCAAAGGCTGTTCCTTCAACAAGCTGACGCAAAATGACGTCAACCTCGTTCTTTCCCACCTCAACAGCTATATCCGTAAAGCCTACGATGACATCCCCGCCATTGCAAGATTCTCCTCCCTCTTCGGAAAAGAGGCTTTGGACGCTTTGAACCTTGAAATCATCCCCCCGGATGATGTCATACTCGACCCGAAACTCCTGAAAGGAAAGATTTGAACGGAACTGAGTCAGACAGACTGAAATAAGCGTTTTCTCTTACAATCCGAACCTTGAGAAAACGCCCTGATCCGGGTGTGCGTTCTCTGTTACAAACTCTTGAAAGGGAGCAGCACGCCCTGCGGTAGCTTTGCCCTCGCTCAAATCCGTGTAAGAGTAAACGCTCACTTTGTAACACAAAACGCTCACTTTGCAAGAGTAAACGCTCATTTCGCAACACTAAACGCTCACTTCGCTTTATCTCTCAAAGCGTTTTTTCGCATTTGTAACACTAAACGCTCAACCCCCCTCTTCAAATCATGCAAAGTTTGCGTTTAACTTTACAATTGACCTATTTTATTACCTTTCGCCGATTGTAAAAGCAAACTCACGGCAGGAAAAATGAAGTGAGCGTTTAGCGTTGCAATCGTCTTTCGAGTTTAAAACGTGACATGGGGTTTCCTTTCTTTGGATGGTTGCGGCTTGTCAAAGCAAATGCACCCCCTCCCCCATGGGAGGGGTCATCCTCCCCACTATCATCCCATTTTTCGCCGTGCGTTTGCTTTTTTCAAATGGCAATAGAATCATCATCTGTGCCTTTTTTCGAAAAAAGTATGAAAAGCCACTTGTATTCTTTTGGTTTCGATATATATTATATGAACATTGTTTTTGTGGGGCAGTAGCTCAGTTGGCTAGAGCGATACGTTCGCATCGTATAGGTCGTGGGTTCAACTCCCATCTGCTCCACCATTTTTACCCTCAATTTTCGCGATTCTTCCCCATTTCTTCCCCATTTTCGAGGCTTTTTCCTTGAAAAATAGCCTCTTGGGTTGTATATTGTGCCGTAATCTGCCATGCAGGTTGGACAAGAATGATCAAAAGAACTCGGACAAGAGGACGCACCCCGCGAATGAGCGAATTACTGGGCAAATTGAGGCAAAAGATTTCCGGAGGGCCATACTACTACCGATTGACGGTCGCGAACGGCGTCCGCAAGGAGTTTTCCCTCGGAACGTGCGATTTTGAGGAAGCTTTTCAGAAAGCAGCCGACCTTGATGTGATTTGGAGTTCCCCCACACATGAGGTCGCCATAGCTCAGATCAATGCCATCAGAGGTTTTTCCCAGGAATCCAAGAATCTCCCGTTCGATGAGGTGTGGCGTCGGTATCAGGTTCACCCCAATCGCGCCACGCCGCATACGGTCGCCGAACAGAACTCCTACAGGACCACGTTCGAAGAGTTCGTGCATTTTGTTTCCTATCCGGTTCCAGGGCGAAAAAGTCACGCAATCGCCACAGGTATTGCTGAGGTCACGCCCCTGGTCTGCGAAAAATTCGCTTCTTACCTCAAGACCACCTCAATCGCGGTTGACACCCACAACCGGAAAATCAAGCGCATGCGCAAGATTTTCGACTGCTTCAAAGAGTATTACACGGGCGAGAATCCATTCCGTTCAAAAACGCTGCTGCGAAGTGAACGTGAAGAGCGAGGACTCATCGTCCAGCGGCAGGCTTTCACGAAGGAGCAGGAGGAGGAGCTTTTGCAGGTTCTGTCGGATTCGGAACACAAGCTCATGAACAAGGCCGAAATCCGTGTCCTTTTCATTATTGGCATGTTTACCGGGCAACGGCTGAAAGACTGCTTGTTGCTTCAGTGGCAAAACATCGACATGAAGAACCGCCGCATCTGGGTCAAGCAGTTCAAGACGGGCAAAGAGGTGACAATCCCGATGGCTCCCGAACTATACACGGCCTTAACTGAGGCGAAAACGTGGAAGGTCGACCAGTATGTCATGCCGAAATCCGCAGCTCGATACAATAGAACAGATGCGGACGGAAAAAATGTCGGCAATAACGTCATCAACCACGACACTCTTCGCGTGATTCGCTGGATTGGCTTAGAGCCTTCGGTGAGTGTGCCGGGACGGAAAAAGAAGATGACCGTGTACGGCTTCCACTCGCTTCGACACAGCTTCGCCAGTTTCTGCGCTGAAGCGGGCGTACCTAAGGCCGTGCTGCTGTCCATCCTGGGTACGGACTCCGAGATCGCGGACAAGTATTACACGCACGTCGGAGACGAAAGTCAACGGAAAGCAATTGAAGCTGTCCGAGGTCGAGGCGCGGAAAAATCCGCGCAGGAAAGGATAGACGAAGCGCTGTCCCTGCTGGATTCAAACCCGATGCCCACGCAAGAACTCCTGAAAACGATAACCGCTATACTGAGGTCAGGAAATGAGATTCGATCGTAACATTTACATGCGCCTTTATCATATCGCTTTCTTCATACCTGATGCCTTGATACCTGAAGAAAAGGAAGATGTTTTCAGCATAGGACACGGATTTTATGAACTTTGCCCTGACCATTCTTTTTGCAAAAAGATAACGAAAAACTTAATGTTTGCTAATTTGAATGAAGTAAAAAGTGGTTATATAACTGCAGCAGAATTCATGGAGATTTCCCCCCTTGAAAAAAACTTATTCTATATTTGCTTAGCAATCTATGAAAAACTGTCTTTATTGTTTTCCTCATATGAAGATGCTTTCAAGCAAAACCAAAAAAAAGAATTATATATGGAATACAATTTAGAAGAAGCCCCCGAAGGATTTTATCAGTTTGTCTCAAAAGAATCTCAGAATAGCATTTCTGCAGAAATGATTAAAGAAAACACCTTTGAAGTATTTTCCACATTGAAGGCAGCTTGTTACTTTTATTGCAAGTTCTCTCCCAGCTATAGTTTGTATGGGTGTTCTTACATATTAAATGAGTATAAAAGCGAAATATCAATATTGAAAAGGACAAGAAAAGATGTTGCGCTCTTTTTCGGTAGTTTCCCAACAAACAGGAAAGGATATTTAATCACTGCTTTATTGAATGTAGCAGATTCGTTATTGGTGTATCTCAAATGCAAGAATCTTGTTAAAGAAAGAGATAAAGATGAGGGGGAAAAAAAGATTTGGGATGAAACGATTGAAACACTCTTTTTCAGCGTAGTTTATAATTGTATTAATGTCTCAGAACTTCTTTCCGCTAAGCCTATATTTACATATCAAGAGATTGTATCACATATAAAAGATAACCTCATCGAAAAAAATGAATTTACAAGGCGGAAAAGGATTTCAGATTCTCAAAACAATCGTTTATCCGAACGGCAAAGACAAATTGAAAACCACAAAAAAAGGATTGTGAGAAAGATGGGGTTAAAAAATGTTTCTAAAAGAAAAGCATGCAAAGATTACTTTGATGAGCACAAATCTGAGCTTAAATCAATTCACATTAACTCACCGCGGACTCTTGAAAATATATGTAGCTCGAAAGAACCGAATAAACAACGTTCCGCCTTTTCTAATATGGCGTTCCTGAAACCCTATTATTCTCCTGCTGTCAAGAAAAAAATCAAAGAAATAACTCGCGATTATTTACTTGAATCTGAGAATTTGCCGGACATAAATATATTTAAGCAAAAACTGATCAATCGATCATGTGATTAAGCCGGCTTTGCTACTGAAAATGCTCACTATTGTGGTTATCATCTGGGAACGTTCATTCATCCTGTGGGTTCGATACGCCGCTGCTTGCAGCGAGTCCGCATCAAGAATGTTTTTGCGTCCGGAATGTTCAGAGCCGTGTGCGGTCGGATGTAATACCGCGATGCTTGCAGCGCGGATAGCCTGACCGGAACAAAGTCTTTATTTGTTCACGGTTTATCAGCAGTTCGAATCCTTTGTAAAGAGTCTGCGATTTGATTATTCTTTTCCCATCGAAGCTGTACAGCATATTCTTTTTTGGGGAATAAGTATCACATCACATATCATACGACATGATATTTATAAATTATTGAAAATCAGTTTGTTTTGCGCTTGACATGTCACGATCTTTGTGGTATATTAGACTCATGAACTGCGGCGGGAGTCGATCCCTCTGCGGCGGATGGTCCCCATCCGAACCACGAGTAACTGAATACGAACGAAGGTACAAACCGAATGAATCCGCCCAGCAACAATCTGCGCATGGCAACGGTGAGATGGATCGGGCGTTTGCTCGCCGTCAGCCTCGATGTCGGGGCACTGACGGTCGGGGAATACAACATCGTGATGAAGGCCCTCAAAGATATCGCCAAAAAAGGCGAGACCAAAGAGCCGGACGTTCCCCTGCGCCTTATCGACGGGCGTGAGGCGGCTGACCTGTTAAACCTGTCATATTCGCAGTTTAGGGCGCTTGAATCCGCGGGGGTCTTCCCCTTCCGCCGGAAAATGCTTGGGAAAAAAACCGTCCGCTATCGGATTACCGACATCAACAACTATATCCTGTCCGATGATGCGACAGAGAAAGGGACTGACGATGGAACCGATATGCCTGCCTGATTTCCCTGACGACACCGACATCCGTATAGCCCATGGCGCTCCCTTTATCTTCCACGGGCCGCACAGCGTTGCAATCAACACCGAGTTCTTCGCGGCGAAAATGGCGAAAGAACTCCATCTTGCCTACTTCGACAAGGACAATGAGTGGTTTGAGAACCAGGACGGCTGCTGGGTTCCAGTTGCAGAACGGAAGCTTAAAGAAATGATTCGTGCCACGCTCAATGAGGAGATACGTCGGAGCGACGTATATGCCTTTGACAAGATCGCTAAGGCCGTATTCCCGACCATGGATTCCCTGAGGTCCAAATGTTATCGTGGGCTGGGTGTGCCGAAACTGAATCCCGACATAATCCCCGTACAGAACGGACTCCTCGAATGGAACGAGAGCGAGAAAAAATTCGTCTTTCGCTCCTACCGCCCGGATGACATGGTCTTCAACACGCTCAATGTGACCTATGACCCGAAAGCGAAATCGGAAATATTTGACCGGGTGATCCATGAGATACTGTATCGTCCGGACAACTACCGCGTTGTGCAGGAATACCTCGGGGGGAGCCTTTTGTCGGAGAACAGGAGCCGGAGATTTCTCGTTTTACAGGGAGCTAGCGGAAGTGGAAAGACTACGATTTCCGATATGTTTACTTCGATCCTCGGTCCATCTCGGGTAATCTGCCCCAGTTCTGACAAAATCAACGATAAATTTGCATTCTCCTCTATGAAGAATCAAACGCTCATCCTCATACCGGAAGCGACCGCCAAGACTTTTGAGACCCCGGAGGGCTGCGCTTTTCTCAAACGTGTATGCGGGGTTGACCCGATGGCTATTCCGAAAAAACATAAGGATGAAACCTCAAACTGCTCCGGCCTTTTCTCAACCGTCATCATGACCAATACCGAGCTGCGTTATTATTCTGATGGAGAAGGTGTTGAAATTAGTGACAGATTAATTCTCATCGTATTCGACCGAAAAATCGAAAACCGGGATCTTCAGATAGGAAAAAAGCTCCAAGGTGAAACAGAGCGGTCCGTATTTTTGAATTGGCTAATCGAGGGCGCGGAGCGTCTGATTCGAAACAATTGGGAAATCGAATTATCCGGAGACCAAATAAATATCCGTAACCGCATGGTAAAAGCCACGAAGGGAGTCGAATTGTTCGTCCGAGATCATGTTGAGAAGTCCTCCGGAGATCATTTCCTGACATCCGAGGCATATGAAGCATACAGTGAGCTCGTTGAGAAAGAAGGGCTTAAGCCACTTTCCGAAGAACAATTCTCCAAGGATCTCTCTACGCAAATGCAGAAAATGTCAGGCGTCAAAAAAGACAACAACCTGCCAGCAAAAAAGCCCCCGGCAATAATGGGCGGTGTTATCTATAAGAAGCAAACCGCCCGTGGTTACAAAGGGGCTAGATTAGTACATTAACTTTGCAAACCACAGAAGCAATTCCGCGTCGCAAACAATCGACGCGTGGGAAAGGACACAATGCAAGAAAACACAAATCAAAAAAACGAAGCCGAGACCGCAGATGCGGTTCCGGTGAACGGCAACAGCCATGCCCAAAGGAGGGAGATCTCTTCTGCCGCATGGAATTCGGATCCCCCGGAGGGAAGTAACGCCTTTGTGCCGCCGTCGGCTTTAACGCCAGGAAGACACGCTGAGACCGTCGAGGCCGAAGTCGTAAACGACGTAGATGAAGGTAGCGAGACCGCCGAGGACACGGCTCAGAGGTGGTCACCGCGGCTGCGGTATCCGCTGACAGCCGACTCTCTTTTCCGCCTCGCTCGCAGCGTCTCGGTTAGTGATCCGGCTCGAATCGCACTCGGCTATCGTTACGAGTTTGAACTCAAACGCGAGTGCGCCATCACACTTGAGTTTCCCATCTACAAGAACGACCTCATGGGACTCTGGAGCGCCATTTTGCGCAGACGTCAAAACTGGGGATTCTTCCGCTGCTCCGCAATTGACGCCGTTCTGTACGCGTACTGGAACATGTTCATGGGGGGACCGAAGCAATGAACAAGGAACATAACCGTTTCGCGCTTGAAGCCGATGCGCTCTCCCGCGTCATAATCTACCTGATTAACCATGCGAACAGCAAGTCGATCGGGCAGCTCGGTGACCTTTTCCATGACCCGTTCCATGTGGACGGCGGCTTCACTTCCCTAGACGGACAGGTTCGCGTTTCCGGCGATGCCAGCTATGTTTCCTTCAAGCCCACTTCAATCCAGTATTCGGATTACATACTAGACCCGTCGACATGGTCATGGGTTCCAGCACCGGGGGCGATGGTCATACCCCCGGAGCTGTGCGAAAAAATCATTTGGATTTCCCCTTATCAGATTCCGACCCTGCTGACGGAGCTGACAGGGCAGAACGATTTCGTTTTCCTGTCAAGATCGCTGCGACTTGACAAGCTGGATTTCAACAACATCCACGGTACCATGACCCGCTCGTTCGATGAAAACACTCCTTCTGCTCCTATCCCAAAGGACGGCACGCCGCTCCAGATTCGCGATCATGACGGCTTTTTCATCCGCATGAACGTCTTTTACAATGATGTGGTGTTCGAGTATAAAACGTTCAAACACCAGAATTTGCCCGGCATATACGGTTTCTTCTTCATCCCCAAGCATGCCGGAGTGTGGTTCAATACTCCGGACGGACTCGCGCCCACTGGCGATATTGTGTTGGACACGCGGATCAGCGACATCCTGAATGGCCGCTCCCCTGCCAATGCCGGTCTGATTGATGCCGGAGACATCGCGAAGCTCGACTGGTTAATCTTCTTCGGACACAGGGTGTTCTATGTATGGCGGCCGAACGAATTACAAAGCCGGGATAAGTTTGCCGCCGCGCTCCATTTCGTTGCGGAAGCAAAAAAACACGGCATTGAGGTCGTCATCAACAGATTATCCTCGTTCACGTCGGCGGCTGGTCAAAGGCTCCATGAACTCCCCGCAATCGTCAAGCAGGCGCACTCCTACAGACTTGATATTCCCGCCAACCTCAAATCCACCGGATACGTTGACTGCTCCATTCCGCAGGACGTTTTCATTCCCAACGACATTCCGGTTTTCTGGCAGAACGGTGGAACCACACTCTTCTACGGTCCTGGGCACATAGCGATTCTGAGAAATCTTTTACGGGCGTTTGGGGAAATTCCTTCAGACGCGCCGGATGATGTCCCCGACTCGCAGGGCATTGACATGCAGGACAGCGCAAGCCAGTATGCATTGCCGAAGAAAAAGGTCGGACTCCTTTATCCGCCCTCGGCCACAACCCGAATCAACAAGCTGGTGAAGGAGGCCAAAGCCGCCGTCCCCCGCATTTCCTCAGCGATACTCCAGGATGATGGAGAGCTGGAAACAGCCCTTTCAGATCATGCGATTGAGGCCCTGTTCATCGCCTTCGCTGATGAGCTTCCGGAAAAGGAACGTGCTTCGGTCCTGGATATATGTGGTCGCATGGGAATTGTCGCGGGTGTATTCACTGCCGCAGACGTTGTTTCAGCGTACGATGCCATGATGGAGCTGGTCTCTCAGCGCTTTTATGTCAATGCGAACGACACGAACCCCGATTCGGTATTCGCCAAGGACATGAAGTCGAGGATCGAGAGAGAATACATTTTTGAAGGTGATGGAACGGTTTCCGTCACCGATTCAGACGAAATAATTATAAACAGAAAGGCGTAATGATGAATATTACGATTTTAACAGCAAAGAGGATTATTTCCTCGCTCGTTCAGCAGCAGCTGGACGGGAAGAACCCGCCGCCAGTCTTTCTCTGGGGCCCTCCCGGCGTCGGCAAGTCCGACATCACGCGACAGGTCGCCAAAGAAAAAGGCATTGACGTGATCGATGTCCGTCTCGGACAGATGGACGCTGTGGATATGCGCGGAATCCCGTATGTCGAAAATGGCGTCACGAAGTGGGCCGTACCGGAATTCTTCCCTCGCGACCCGAACACTGAGGCCATTCTTTTTCTGGATGAGCTGTCATCTGCCGATCCCGCGATCCAGGTGGCGGCGTATCAGCTGCTTTTGGAAGGCCAGTGCGGCGAATATCATCTCCCGCCCAAAGTCTACGTCTGCGCCGCAGGAAACCGTGCTCAGGACAAGGCAGTTTCTCTGCCGATTTCCAGCGCACTCGCGAATCGTATGATGCACCTCGAAGTCGATGCTTCCCCCCAAGCGTGGTGTGCATGGGCTGTCACCGCAGGTGTCGCACCGGAAGTCGTCGGATTTATCCGCTTCTGTCCTAAAATGCTTTTCGCCCTGCAGGAAGGCGAATGCGAACGCGGCTGGTCATCGCCACGCAGCTGGACCAGAGTATCCCAAATCCTTTCCTACGGCCTCGCCCCCGATGAGCTTCGTGCAGGTATTGTCGGTCTCGTTGGAGAAAGTGCAGCTGCGCAGTTCCTCGCCTATTACAAACAGAGCCAGGCCCTCGGCGACATTCGCGCGGTCATGCTGGACCCGAAGGCGAAATTGAAACTGCCAACCAAGAACGATATGCTTTTTGCCGTTGCGACCTCAATTGCGTATTGGGCGTGGCGCGGAGAGACCAAGGACGAATCCGCGAAACTGCTGGACGGATTCTTCCGCATCGGTCTTCAGCTCCCCGCCCCGTTCGCCGCTACGGCTATGATTGATGCCATGTCCATCGGTCAGGACGCCATTGACCAGCGTGGAACCGAACAAGGCAAGAATGTTGACACCCGCGCCCAGCAGTTGATCGGGCACAAGCTTTATCCAGAGTGGCAGAACAAATTCGCGTCCGAAATGCAGAAAAAGAAAGGTGCGTGAGCGATGCCAACCCCAAACAAAATCCGCGATCTCGTGGAACAGGACCGTTTCGAGCTCATGATGCGCTGCCCGTTCTACGGGCGCATCATCTGCTCGGCAGAGCTGGTCGTCGTCAGCGATCCGCAGGTCCGTCTGGCATGTACGGACTATCGTCGCATCTTCATCTCCGGTGACGCCTACTCGGCGTTGCCGGAGGAAAAACGTCTGGCGGTTCTCGCACATGAAGTCCTCCATATCGCGTTGCGTCACGCCTTCCGGATTGGAGACCGCGACAAGAACCGCTTCGAGAAGGCTGCCGATATTGAAGTTACCTGCGTGCTCGTCGATTCTTTCCCCGACCCGTATGGAATCAATGTTCACGGGGAGTGGATGAATCTGACCGCAGAACAGATTTATGAACTTCTTCCTCCTCGCGAAAACAAGACAAAAGCAAAGTCCGATCATTGCAGTCCGAACGATGCCATATCGGGCGAGCCCCTGACGGAAGACAAATCGACGTCCAGCGAGGATGACAGCAAGCCGGATGGACGCGACGATGGGGGAACCAACACCAACGACACGTCGAAAAGAAAACAGTCGAATGCCAGTGATGAATCTGGTGACGGCGATGGTGATGACAATGGTTCCGGCGACCGCGTTGATGGCGATGGCGGTGGAGGGGATGGTGAAGGCAACGGTGGTGGGGCGAGTGACGAGGATGGTGACTCTGGCAACGACAAACAAGCTCCCTTATCTGAGTTCCGTCCACAATTCGATGCCGAGACTGAAATGAACTGTATCGCCTTGAGTTCGGGGATGATGATGGATATGAAGATGTCCGGATTGGGTTTTGGAAAAGGAATCGGTTCCGCCCCTGGCTCTCTTGAACGTCTCCTAAACAAGCTGAATGCCCCACGCGTGAACTGGCAGGTCCTGTTGCGGCAGTTCCTCCGTCTTTGCCGTGGCGGATCATATTCGTGGATGCGTCCGAATCGCAGATTCATATCGCGTGGACTGTATCTACCGGGACGTCAAACGAAAAGCTTCAGCGGAATCGTGGCGTTGGATACGTCGCCCAGCACATATGGAGATTTACCCAAGTTTGCGTCTGAACTGATGGGACTGCTCAAGTCATTCGGAAAATTCGACATAACAATTCTGGAATGCGGCAATAGAATCCTGCAGGTCTGGAGCGTGAATAGTAATGAACCCCTGCCGAACATTGGAGAACATGCATTCAAGGAAGGCTTCGGAACAGATTTCACCCCGGTCTTCGACTACATCCGCAATCACCATTTGACCCCGAACGTTCTGATTTACTTCACCGATGGATATGGTCCTTGTCCTGAAGCAAGACCTCCGTATCCGGTCCTTTGGATGCTGACGAAAGACGGGGAGGCTCCTGTCCCGTGGGGGCAGGTCATCTACTACGAGGAGAGCTGAACATGCCTTTGTTTTCAATGGAAACCCTTATCGCCCCGATCTCCATGCCGGATGCGTGGGAGTACGTTGCCTCTGTCGGAGACCAACACCCGAGAGACAAACGTCTCCTTCCGGAGGAATGCGACGAATCGGAGAAAATCATCTGGCTGGAACGGCTCCGCCTGTTTGCTGTTGAACACGGGGGCGATCTAACCATTCTGGAACCGTACAAGGATTATCAGGGGTATGCGTTGTCCCGACGCCCTGACCCGACATGGGACCAGTGGATTTGGCTGTACCAGCAAATCGGGGCACGCCGTGGCAACCGTTCTATGCGCGATGTCATCCCCATCATGGCGTGCCGTGATGCCCTTCTTCCTTTCTTGGAAACCATCCCAGACAAAAAACTTTGGGATGAGTACACGTTAATGCTTTCGCCGGAACAGTATGAAGGACGTACCCCTTTCCCTTACCCGGATTTGGAAGCTGCGTTTCAGGCGGATGCACCAGGCCAGGTGGAATTGCTGCAAATGATGTGCCGTGATGTTTCGAGCAAGGCAATCTTGAACCGGGCCGTAGCCCAAGAGAAAACTGCCATCGTCGAGTACAAGCTCAAAACAGCGCCCATCGAACAGAAAATTCAGATACTGACAGCTGCACATGCCTCTTGGGAAGACCCGGCTCCATTATTCCGCCGTTTCCTTCCCATGTTCAAGGACGAAATTGCCTCATGGCGCGACCCCTGGGGCAATGGCTTCTTCTGGTATCTGTACCGTCGTCCGTTTCTTTCGCAGACCTTGATCGAACGCCTGCCAAAAAAGGTCCTCGCTACGTTCGGAACGAAGAACCGCTACGGCATCTCCCCGGCAGACATGTGGGCAGACTATTGTCCTCTTCCGGACTGGATCGAAGAGGCACGGAGAACTGCGCAATGACGGGGATGGCTGCCCCCCCTGTGCCTCGCCCCGATCGTCTCTTTCAGACCGCAAATCATTTCCGCCGCATCCGCCAAGATAATAACGGATGCGGTGGAACCGTCTTCCCTGATTAGCTCTGCTGCGTGACTTGCGCTTATCACCTTCCCCCATCCGTGAACTCAATCACGCTCAGCTGCTACGCCATGTTGTTCAGACGGGAAAGACGGGAAAGACGGTTTTGGGGGAAATTATCTCTTTCGCGCGCGCGAGGATAGCATCCCGCATGACACGCATGACATGCCGAACATGCAAATGTCTGGCGGAGGATTTCATTCAGAGTTCGAAAGCAGCAACGATATCAGCCAACGAAGAAATGGAGAAAGCCATTGGAATTGATATCAAATGTACCAGACGGGAATCTGAAGCACGTTTTCACGAAGTCGTCCAGGCTGTGGACAGTTGCAGACAATTGCGCCGGAACCTCGCTTTGAAGTTTTGACCTTATCCAGAATCTGGAATGCCGCCGTTTCCGTTGCTTTCACATTTGTGCCCTGCTTGATCTCGATCGGATACAGGATACCGTTCTCCTCGATGATCAGGTCGATTTCGGATTCCTTGTCTTCCGAGCTGCCATGCCCCCGGTAGAACGATACGAAGTGTTTGTACTCCAGTCCGGCGTTCGCAAACGATTTCAGAATTTCGGAGACAGCGAATGTCTCGAAGATATGTCCGTTCATTGCGCCGTAGGCGAGTGTTTCCGGGGTCAGCCAACGGGTGAGGTAGCAAACCAACCCCGTGTCGCGGAAGTAAAGCTTCGGGGTCTTGGTCGTCCGTTTGAGGGCGCTGTTTGCAAAGGGTTCCAGAAGATAAACAAGGCCGGATGCTTCGAGGATGGAGACCCAGCGTTTGACCGTGACGGAATCCCGCCCGATCTCATCGGCGATGTTGGAGTAGTTCAAAAGCTGTCCGGTCCTTGCGGCGGCAGCGACTAGGAACCGCCTGAAACAGTCCAAATCCTGAACGGCGGAAAGATCGCGGACATCCCGCTCCAGGTAGGTCTTGACATAATCAGCGTAGTACGCGGACCATTCGAGAGATTTGTCCTGAACGGCCGGGTAGCCGCCGCGATGAATGATCGCCCAGATGTTCTGCGGAGCAGAAGCAGTCTTGCTCCGAGCGGCAATATAATCCATCGTCGGCAGGAAGCGTTCGATAAACGTATCATGCTGGATTTCACGCAGGGAGAGCCCGTTCAATTCCACGATGTGAATCCGACCTGAGAGCGTGTCTGAAACCTTTTTCATCAGATGAAACGGCTGAGAGCCGGAAAGAAAGAACAACCCCTTTGTGTCTGCTTCGTCGCAACGTATCTTGATATAGCGGAAGAGTTCGGGCGCATGTTGAACCTCGTCCACGATGACCGGAGGCGGATTGAGCGCAAGAAACATGTTCCCGTCAGTTTTCGCCTGCTCCTCCAGAAACGGATCGTCAAGCGAGATGCACTTGTATTCTTTTTTGAACAGGTGTTTCAGGAGTGTTGACTTCCCGACCTGTCTGGCTCCGGTGAGCAGAACAGCCTTGTAGGTTTTTGCAGACTGTCGAAGATTGGCCTCCAGCGCCCGTTTGATGTATTTCATGATCTTCTCCTCAAAATGCGAAATCTTGAATCTGATTCAGAATTTCTCAAAATATACCATCAACCTCCCCGTTTTTCAAGCTGTTTACCTGCTTTTTTCAGAAAAATACGCAAAAGTTCTCCCTAAATCAAGCTGGGATTCACGACCAGAGAAAAAAGCAAGCAGATTGGATAGATTTCTCGAAAATACGAGGAACAGAACGTTATTGAACGCAAGGGTTGGTCCGACAACAGGTCCCAGAGGCGTATCGAGAACTCATTTTTTGATTATTTCGCCAATTCTTTAAAAGATTACCGGAAACGACTTGATTTTTGCGGAAGTGGGGATTATATTCTGCATTGGAACGGATTTTCGTCCATCCAGAATTCTGTTCCGAGCTCATTTTCATCGGTTGTTTCAGCAAAAGACGTGTAAACCAGCCAAGTTTGATAGCTTTTTTGCTCATAGAATTGAAAAACCAGCACAGGAAGATTGTGTCTTCATGTTTGCTGGGCGTTTCTCTGTCGTTCTATGAGCAGGTTCTTGGCTGGACCTACACGTCACGCCTGGGAGGCGTCCGGCTTTTTTGTCTGGATGTTTCTCAAAAGCAGAAACGCAATCCAATTTGAGGTCGCCAATGCTTCTGTTCGATGGTCCGTACAGTCAGTATCTTTCTGCTGCCGGGAGTTCATTCTTCCGGCAGGCTCGGTTTATACCCCAAAGGGGTGACCAATGAATCTCGGAGTCACTGGGTTCCACGGATTGAAACTTCTGGCGCACTGCGGAGGCGGTGCGTTCGGAGACGTTTATTTTTGTCAGGATATATCCGGGCAGAAGATGGCGGTCAAGATCGTATCGAAGAAAAAACTCGGTGATTCTTGGTCGCGTGAGCTGAAAGGCGTTATAAACTACCGCAAGATTACAGAAGGTGCTCCTGAACTACTTCAGATATTCCATGTTGAAGAAGATCAGGAGCATTTCTTTTATACCATGGAAGCGGCCGATTCTGTTTCCGAACAGGAATACAGACCGGATACCCTCGCCAGCCGTTTGAATCAGGGGCATCTGCCTCAGGATGATATTTTCGGTATTTTGTCGTCCATTTTTACTGGAATCAGGACAATCCATGATGCCGGATTCGCCCACCGCGACATCAAACCTGACAATATTCTGTTCGTCAAAGGCGTCCCGAAGCTCGGAGATATTGGTCTGATGTCCGCCCTGACCGCAACGTCCACGCAAGTCGCCGGAACCATTGAATACTTGCCGCCGGAAGTTCGGACTGCGGAAGGGATAGAATCTTCAAGCCAGAAATCCACGCAGCAAAATGATCTGTACGCGTTCGGCAAGGTGATTTACTGTGCTGCCACAGGACGGGAACCTCAGGCTTGGCCGACGATTCCGAAGGAGCTTCCACTGACGCTTCCATTCAAGCTGTTCCTCCGGCTTTCGCTTCGACTCTGCGACAAGGATCCGGCGAGACGGATCCATTCTATCGCTGAACTGGAAAAAGAGTTGTCCGAAATCAAGCGGAAGCTCGAAACCGGGGAAACGCTTCGAGACAAGGCTGCCTATCAACTGAAACAAAGCCTGCTTGGCTTACGCAGTGCTGGCGTTCATTCCGGTTCATTCATGCGGCATCACTGGCTTCTTTCCATCGTGGTTTTGACACTTGTGTTGTTCGCGACATGGTTTTTCTCCCCGGAACCGCCGTTCGATATCAGCAAACAGGAGACCGTGGTATATACCAACGAAGAACTCGGTATAAGTATGACGGTGCCGGCTCAGTGGGATATCGTTTCCGAAGAGACAATTCTTAAACTCTTGGAGCCAGAAATTAATAATCAGGAGAATTTGACCGAGGAAGAGAAGAAAAAGGTTGAACTCTATGCTTCCGAGGTGGAATCGGGATATGACGCGATTTACCTAGAATATGAAACGATTCCACAGGACAATATTTCTATTCAGAAATCCCCCGAATCTGAACTTTATTTTGAAATGAAACCAGATGAACTGCGTTTTCTCGCCAAGGAAGGATCAAAGACATTGGGACATGACTTACAGTATTACGAGGTAAAGAAGGAGACATTCAAGGACATTCCATGTGTATATCTTGATTATTTGATCGACGATGAAATACGAATTAATGCATATGCTTTCCATTTTAACAACCAGTATTTTCTGATTAACTGCATATGCAACAAGGATCGTTACCTGGCTCGACAAAAACCATTCACTCAGGTGCTGGATACATTAGAATTCAAATAAAATCAAAATACGGTGTCAGAAAATGGTTTGGCGAGGTAGTAAGTGGCGGAAGCGATTCAAAAAGTCTTCCATATTCCCTCTAACAACCAATAGGAAATAGTTAAAAATGAAAAAAGAAAAGATATACCATTATACGGACGCCAGTGCTGTTTTGTCGATTATTAAAGACAGTAAATTTAGGGCAACAAACATAATGTCATTTTCTGACAAGAAAGAACTTGTGGGAGGATTAGCTCCGCTACGCAGGACTTTTCGTGCTTTTCTTCAAAACTCTACCCCAAGTGGATTTGCAATATTTCTTTCAAAACGGCTTAAACTATTCTTTGAACAAAAAATCTCAATAAACGTTATTTCATTCTGTTCTGATAGGAATTACAGTTATATGTGGAATCACTATGCAAAGAATGATGGTTGTTGCATATGTTTTAACAAGGAAAAACTTCTTAACGCATTTAACCAGTATACAATTCCGATTAGAAATACCGATTATCCTCTCAAACCAGTAAATGAATCATTTATTAGATGTAGATACATACCAGGAAATCTCCTTCCTCATGAAGCAGAAAAGCATCTTAACGAACTAAAAGCAAAATACACAAATGGAACAGATGCTCCTATTAGTTTGAATACAGCTAATGTTCGTGTAGATAGATTGACTTGGGAGATGGTGAAAGATCCAGAAGGAACGGCCAAAAGAGACATTGGCGATGTGTCAGTTTCGTTAGAAGATTCATTTATTAATTTTATTGGTATCGCATTGTGTGCAAAAATGGCTAAAACAAAATTCAATTATGAAAAAGAAAAGGAAGAACGTCTTATATTTCATCCACCAGAGAAATATCCTCAAAAAACAAAAGAAGTATCTAGTAACAATTCAGGTTGCCAGAAAACAAGGAAAGAGTATATAGAAATCATACTGAATAAAGAATTGTTTTTATCTTCGATTGAGGAAATTTTAATTAATCCACGGACAAAAAACAGAGCAGATTTAGCAAAGAATGTTAAAGAGAAAATTAAAGAGTACTATGCTAATACTGGCATAGAGCCCCCACCTGTTAAGCAAATGGCTGACAAGAACAAAATAAAAAGTTTCAAAAGGATTAAAAATATGAAACGGTATATGAAAAACAAAATCCGGTGTCAGAAAGTGGTTTGGAGAGGTAGTTAGTGGTACGGAGGTAAATCAAAAATGGCATTCACAACCAGAAAATCACTGTTGGCTAAGGTCCGAGCGGGAGATGAGGTCTCCTGGGCGGAATTCTATGCCGCATACAAACCACTGATTCTGCTCTGCGGTCAGGACTGTCTGCTGACGCCTGATGAGAACGACGAGTTGGTTCAGCAGGTCATGTCCGAGATATTCCGGAAGGACATCGTCGGGAAATATGATCCGGACAACATCCCCAATGACGTTGTATTCCACTATGACCCGGCTCACGGGCGGTTCCGGCATTATCTTCGGGGAATCATCCGCAACCAGGCATTGAAGCTTTACCAGAAGAGGAAAAGCTTTGTTGAGCTCGACAATCCGACGCAACAGGTAGCCGAACCCACCGTTGATGTCTGGGACAAACTTTGGGACGAGGAATGGAAGCGGCATGTTCTCGCAATGGCACTCACGGAGCTGAAGGGACATGTCCAGCCCGAAACCTATGTGGCGTTTGAAATGTATGCGATTCAAGAGCGTCCTGTTCAGGAAGTCGCAAATTTTCTCAACTTGTCAGTCGCATCTGTTTATACGGCAAAAAGCCGCTGCATTGCCGCATTAAAGGAAATCATATCGAAGCTGGAGGAACAGTAATCATGGCAAATCACTACACTAAAGAAGACCTCGAACTTTACCGCAATCATCAGATGTCAATTCTCGGACGGCTGACCTGTCAGGCACACTTGAAAGAATGTTCCGATTGCGCTCAGTTGTTGAAAGAGCTTTCCGAGGATGATGATTTTATCCGTCAGCTTCGTGCAAGCGCCCAAATCTACGAAGCAATCGTCAATAATGAACCAGCGAGCAAATCGACGCATCATTCGATTTAGTCAGCAATGAAAACAATGTATCTCAAAACAGGTCTTTCCGTTATTCTTTTGCTGTTCATTGTCTCTTTATTTGGGGCAGAAAAGAAGAGCAGTGGAATTGATTTGCCTCATTCCCTGCAGAATGCCTATGCCAGTGTGGCGGAAAGAGCTATGCCCGCTGTCGTGACGATTTATTCTCTGCACTATACGGGGGAAACCTTCACGGAAAAGGCAGTAGGTTCCGGTTTTATCGTTTCCGATGCAGGATACATTGTCACCAATTACCATGTGGTTCAGGATGCGGATGCGCTCGCGGTTAAGCTATCTGACAGAAAGGTTCTCCTTGGAAAACTCGTCGGAACAAGTCGAGACACAGATTTGGCCGTTTTGAAGATTGAAAACGGAAGACTTCCTTACTTGAAGTTTGCCGACACAAGCAAAGTCAAGGTCGGTCATTACGCTATCGCTATTGGAGCCCCGTTCTCGCTTTCCCAGACCGTAACAACGGGAATCGTCAGTCAGAAGGGACGTTCGCTGGGGCTTCACTACAGAGAAGACTATATCCAAACAGATGCATCTATTAATCCAGGAAACAGCGGCGGTCCACTTTTGAATATTGATGGCGAAGTCATTGGCGTCAACGACTGCATCATAGCACCATCCACCGGCAGTGTAAAGGGGAGCGTAGGACTTGGTTTCGCGATTGATGGCAACCTGGCTAAAACATTTGTCAACGCCATGATTCGATCAGTATCCCCGGATCGACCTTTTGTCGGTATTACGTTGGAGGAACGCAGGGAAAGCGATCCTCCGGTTGTTTCTGAAGTGGTGAAGCAGTCTCCAGCTGCTGAAGCTGGCATACAAAAAGACGATCTTATTGTTCAGATTGATTCCAGGAAAGTGAAAACTATTCGCGATGTCCAATCTGTTCTTTTGACCTTCTATAAACCAGGCGACACCGCCGAATTTGTAGTAAAGCGAAAACAAAAAGAATTGAAATTCAAGATCAAAATCGGAAAACCTAAATAATTCTTTCAACATATAACGACTTCATATCTGGAGGAATCCATGAAACATCTCCCCACAACGCTCGTTTTAATTTGTACTGCTCTAACCGCTACACTTCCGCTAATAGCGGATAATCTTTGGGATGTCGTGGAAGAAGCGCAAAACTCAATTCTTCAAAGATACCCCAGCGAAACCTCTATTGCGCGGAAAAAGGCTCTGGAGGAACTTGAAACTATCGCTGACTCAGACAGAACAGAAGAACAGAAAATTGAGCTCATACGTTCCAAGTATTTGTCAACCTCTGTTCCTAGGGGTCCATTTCAACCCAAGGAGACGACCACCAACCCGGCACAATTGGTTTTTCGCCCACCACTTCAGTGGACGATTCATTCCATTGAGATTGCCTACGATATCGACAGTTCGACGAACATCCTTCTCTCCATGGAAAGCCTCTATCAAGAAGAGGAACGTAATAATCAGGACAATTCAACTGGAGGATCGACAACCCAAACATCAAGTAAAGGAAGCAGAACACAAGATGAGACTTCTGTGGGCGGTAATGTTCAAACGCCATCATCCTTTTCCTTGAACCCGCTCAAATGGCTCCAAGCAAAGGCAGATTATCAGTGGATTAAAACAGATAAATCAAGTAAAGATACGACGAGTACTTCCTCTTCTCAGTGGAACGAGCGTGCCCAGCGTGCTTGGAACAAACTTTATGAGCAGAAAGCTCAAATCCTCCAAAACACGAAAATCAGCAACTGTCATTTGACATTTTCCATTTCATTCAAAAACACAACAAATTCGGATTTAGTATTTAATCCTCGGAATGTCAGCATCCCCATTTATGCTGGAAATGAACTTCTTACCGATGCAATGCCAGATACGAGGCTGCCTCAGATTCAAATTCCCGGGAATGCCTATACTGATTTGATGTTCCGTGCCGATCTTAATACGACCTCGGCATTGAAGTTGATCGGATACATGCGCTCCCATGCACCGTTGATTCCTTTGGAACGGGGACAGTTTATCATTGTGTCTGAAGATGGCAAGATCCGGAATGCCATTCAAGAATCGTTACAGGTTGAAACTGTACCATTCCGTTGCCGGGATTTCGAGTTGTGCATCAGAAAAGTATATCAGGGCAAAACCACAACGGTTGCAGATGCCATGCGGGCGATCAATGCAGTTTTTGAAAAAGCCCCATTTAAGTTCGACAACAACGAAAATTGCATTTCGCTAATTGATATTCCTCTTGAAAAACAAGGAGACGAAAAAGTTAATCTTAAACGACTTCCGGTTATTGGTTTTAACGGGAGTATTGTCAGTGCCCAGATTCCTTCCAGTACATTAGGCCGTCCATTACTTGAAGATGGACTTTCACTTGATGTCGTTGACATTGTTAGCGATGATGAATATGATGCTGTATGGAACAATTCGCCTGCCCAACTCCAGGAACACTATGTTTCGTATCTGAAGCCAGTTGCAGAAAAAGGTGATGCTCAAGCGCAAAATATACTTGCCTGTTGCTACTATTTCGGACGTGGAGTTAACAACAATTATTCAGAGGCGGTCAAGTGGTTCCGAAAATCGGCGGATCAAGGAGTTCTTGATTCAATAGATATGTTAGGGGTTTGTTATGAAATGGGCAGAGGAGTTGATCTGGACTACAGCGAGGCCTTCAAATGGTATTCCAAATCCGCTGAAAAGGGTCATCCTAGTTCACAAATGTCTCTTGGTCGTTTTTATCAAGAAGGAAAAGGTGTAAAAAAAGATGAAACGGAAGCTGTCAAATGGTTCCGAAAATCGGCGGATCAAGGTTTTATGTATGCGCAGAATGCTCTTGGGGTATGTTTCAGTGATGGATCAGGTGTCAAACAAGACTATGAAGAAGCAGTGAAATGGTTTCAAAAAGCCGCAGACCAAGGCTATCTCTACGCACAATTGAATTTGGGAGATTCTTATTTTGATGGCGAAGGTGTCAAACAAGACTATGAAGAAGCCATCAAATGGTTCCAAAAAGCCGCAGATCAGGGAAATGCATATGCTCAGAATAAATTGGGTGTATGCTATTCTGATGGTAAAGGTGTCAAACAAGACTATGAAGAAGCCGTCAAATGGTTCCGAAAAGCCGCAGATCAAGGAAATGATTGGGGACAATTTAATCTTGGTATCGCTTACCAGTATGGCTATGGGGTTCCCAAGGATACTGTGGAAGCAAGGAAATGGTATCGAAAAGCGGCCGATCAGGGAAACGAATCTGCAATTAAGGCATTAAATGGCAATGCTTCCAATTCCACAAATTCGTTTGGCATCCAAAATAGAGGAACCGATAGCGACTTTGCTCAGCCCAATGATATGGGAAATCTGCAATATTCTCAGATTGAAACTTGGAAAAAGATCCTTAAGGATTGCGAACTGGAACAGCGGACATTCACGAAAGGCCAAGATAAATTGAAGTACTGTCAGCACCTCTATAATAAGGAGGAATGGGGTAAGCCAGCCATCCTTGTTTTTCTACATGGCATTGGTGAACGAGGCGACAACAATCTTGCCCAAAACGAACTCGGCGTGTCCGACATTGTGAAGAACATCCGCGCTCAGAAGCGTAAAGTCATCCTCCTTACCTGTCAGTGCCCGTCCTCTGAACTCTGGGCTCCGCTCCATCGTGGCGGCTCCGCTGCGGCCCTCCAGCCCCTGCCATCCAAGTCCACTGGAATGATCCCCGATCTAATTGACGCTAAGATCAAAGAATTTAACGCTGATCCAGATCGCGTATATATCGTTGGTCACTCCATGGGGGGATATGGCGTCTGGGACATCATTTCCCGACGTCCGGATCTCTTTGCTGCGGCGATTCCAATTTGCGGAGCGGGCGATCCCGCTCAGGCTTCGGTTCTGAAGGACATGGCTATCAGCATGTTCCACGGTGACCGTGACAACCTCGTTCCGACCAACCTCTCCCGCGAAATGTACAGGGCTCTCGCGAATGCCGGAAATAGAAATGTTAAGCTCACGATTTACGAGGGCGTTGAGCACAACTCATGGGAAAAGGCGTATGCCGATCCCGATACATTTAGGTGGTTATTTGCTCAAAAACGCTCTGAGGCAGGAAAGAGAGCCAAAGGCAAGACTTTCACGGCAGATGAGATTAGAGCGGCTCAAAGGAATAACTACTGAGTTCTTCGTTAAACTATAATTCTATTCAAACTTATGGAGTTGTTTGTCAGTATTACAACTATCAAATAAATACTCAAACAACAGCACAACAAGGCAACAAAAATGAAATATTTCCCGAAAACCTTTATTTTGATATGTGTCGCATTTGCATTCGTTCTCCCTTTGATTGCGGAGAATCTTTATGATGTTGTGGACGATGCGGAAAAGGCAATCATCCAAAAGTATCCCAATGAATCTTCTATTGCCCATAGGTTGGCAAAGAAGGAGCTTGAGGATATTGTATTCAGCGATAAAACGGAAGAGGAGAAGATCGCCGCAATTCGCGCCAAGTATCCGGCCATTTCCGGCCTCGATGATCTGCCCGGTCCCTACCTCCCGATTCCGACCGAATTTGCGCAGTCATCCAATCCTGCACAGCTTATCTTCCGTCCGCCGCTTCAATGGACAATTCAATCCATTGAAATTGCCTATGACCTGGACAGCGTTACAAATGTCCTGCTTTCCGCAGAGAGTCTTTACAGGGAGGAAGATAGCAAAAGTAGCGATGACTCCATTGGGGGATCGACGAACAGAAGCATTAATGCAGGCGCGAAGACACGGCTTGATCTGGATGTCAACGGCAGTGTCGGGAAACCGGAAAAAGGCGCATGGAATCCTCTGAATTGGTTTCAGGCGAAAGCCGGGTTCGACTGGGTTACATCAGGATATGCTGGTATTGATTACACCAACACCAAAAACACACAGTGGAACGAGCGAGCTCAGCGTGCGCTGTCTAATCAGTACGAGGAAAAAGCGAGTATTCTGCGTAATGATAGAATATCAGGACGCCACTTGACCTTCTATATCCTGTTCAAGAACAACACAGATAAGGAATTGCGTTTCAATCCAAAGAATTTCGAAATACCCGTCTATGCCGGAGAAAATCAGCCTGTAGCTACTGCAAAAGTGGACACAGACTTACAGCTTTTTCGCATTCCCCGGAACGGTTATGCAGATTTGAAGTTCCGTGCGGAACTGAATACAACATCCGCGGTGAATCTTATTGGTTATATGCGTTCCAATGAGCCGCAGATCCGCCTGGACCGAGCCCAAAGCGTAATCGTTTCTTCGGATGGCAGCATCCAGGACGCGGTTCAGGAATCCATTCAAGTCCCAACCGTACCATTCCGTTGCCGTGATTTAGAATTGCAGATTCGAAAAAACAATCAAGGTAGGACAACAACAGTTGCAGATGCTATGCAGGCGATCAATGCGGTTTTTGAAAAAGCCCCGTTTGAATTCAACGAGAATGGTGAATGTGTTTCGCTCGTTGGAGTCCCGCTTGTGAAGAACGGGAGCAACGATTGGAATATAAATCAAATTCCAGTTATTGGGATCAATGGCAATTTCACAAGCGGGGTGATTCCCGCAGTACAGTTGAACCGCCCTATCGCCGAAAATGGTCTCTTGGTTGATGTCGTGGATCTTTTTGATAGGGACACATGGGATAACGTCTCCAGTCAACTACAAGCTTATATGATTCAACCATTAAAAATTGCGGCTGAATCCGGAAATGCAATAGCGCAAAATCGACTCGGACTTTGCTATGATGAAGAAAAGGGTGTCAGCAAAAACGTATATGAAGCTGCAAGATGGTATCGAATGGCTGCGGACCAAGGGATGGTAGCTGCCCAATCTAATCTCGGTTTGCTGTATTATTTTAACGAGAACTATACCGAAGCCATTCCGTGGCTTCGTAAGGCAGCTGAACAAGGGAATAGTTCAGCCCAGTTTTGGCTCGCTGCTTGTTATGAGAATGGGTATGGCGTCAATAAAAACATTGACGAAGCTGGAAGATGGTTTTGGATGGCAGCGAATCAGGATAACATTTATGCACAATCTAGTCTGGGACGATTGTATTATCAGCACAAGGAATATTCTGAAGCCGTTTTCTGGTTTCGTAAGGCGGCTGAGCAAGGCGATCAATATGCGCAAAACTACCTCGGGTTATGTTATGATAATGGCTATGGCGTAAATAAAAATACAGATGAGGCCGCAAAATGGTATCGGAAAGCGGCGGAACAGGGACTGGCAGCTGCTCAGTCTAATCTCGGCCTACTATATTACTTAGATAAGAACTATTTTGAGGCGGTTCCATGGTTTCGTAAGGCGGCGGTTCAAGGTATTCGAGATGCTCAAAACTTCCTCGGTCTTTGCTATAATAATGGCTATGGTGTCAGCAAGAATACCGAGGAAGCTGCAAAATGGTATCGGAAAGCGGCGGAACAGGGACTGGCAGCTGCTCAGTCTAATCTCGGCCAACGATATTACTTAGATAAGAACTATTATGAGGCAGTTCCATGGTTTCGTAAGGCGGCAGAACAGGGAGATGCGAATGGACAATGTTTGCTTGGGATGTGTTACGACTTGGGGCACGGCGTCCGAGAGGACAAAACCGAGGCTGCAAAATGGTATCGGAAAGCGGCGGAACAGGGACTAGCAGGTGCTCAGAATTGTCTCGGGAATTGTTATTTTAGTGGTGATGGGGTCTATCAAGACTATTATGAAGCCGCGAAATGGTATCGTATGGCAGCCGAGCAGGGACATGTTTCTGCTCAGGTTAATCTTGCTGCATGCTATAGTACAGGTTGGGGCGTTCAAAAAAATGAGAGTGAAGCTGTAAAGTGGTATCGAAAAGCAGCCGATCAAGGAAATGAAAGAGCAAAACAATCGCTCAAACAATTAGGCTATTAAACTGGTGTAAAACAGATATTTAGTTCGATCTCCTGGAATTCTTCATCGTTTTCCAGGAGTATATTTGTATTCGCGACACAAAAAAAGGGGGGCACACTGTCAGAAAGCAGTAATCCGTGGTAGTTAGTGTACAGAGAGATCAAACGATCCACCAACATGGAGACTACCATGAATCAACATCCAGTTACGCGATTTGACGCGGAGAAGCAGATATTATTTAAATGGCAGCGAACTGCTATCCTGGCACTTGTATTATTCGTTGTAACAATCGGAACGGCCTGTGATGCCGGTGGGGTCCTTCCTCCGGCCACAATCACATTCCGGGAGTCTCTCCTGGATTCCACTCGGGTGATGCAAGTCACGAACCGTAGCGGAAGCGAAACATTGGTTATGAAGCTGGACGTGTATAACGATGCCTACAATCAGCATGGGCAACTTGTCTTCAAAGTGAAACCTGGTGCAACATATGAAATTGGACGTCTGGAAATGGGGTGGCTTTTCCGTCGAGGTGAACGTTTTACATTAAAGGCCGATGGATATGTCATTCCGATTGAAGACACTGTCCCATAACATATTCAGAGGAGACTAACCAATGGGATGCTTCATTGCTTTGATTGCGGGTGCAGTTGTGGTGGGGGCGTATGCCCTTGTAAGTGCCTTTATCCTCGGCATCCTTAGTGCGATCTGTGAATTGTGGCCGTGGATATTAGGTGCTGTTATTCTGTTCGCAGTCCTGGGAGCATTCTCTGCCAAGTAAAAAACAGTGCCTATTAAGGTGTGTCAATCATGGGACATAAACATTCGAAAAAGAAGGCAAAATCTATGGATGGTTTTTGTCGGAAAGTGAAAGACATTTGGCCATTCTTCGCAACTGTAGCCTTTATTCTCATGCCCAGCGAATACATTTACGAATGCCTTAGACTGAGGGGATGGAACATGTTTTGCGCTGGGATATCCTCGGTCGCAATAGTAATCATTGGTTGGTTTGCGCTAATGCTCATTGTTTCCATCCTGATACCGCATAGTCACAAGAACCGTAGACCTCACTATAAAGCTCACCGGCGAGCTCGTCGCAGGGCCCGCCGCAAAGCTCAAATTTCAATGGCAACGCAGAACAATGCTATTCACCATGTGAAAGGTAATTAAAATGTCTGAACATCGTTTTTTGTATGGTATTATCAAGAAAAACATATTCTGTTGGATAATCGTCCTTCTGCTCCTCACAATCGGTTTCCTGCTTTGGATCATCCGTAGTCAAGGCTACGAGATTACGACACTCCGTGCGACCTGCGTGGCAGACAAGGCTGATCTCGAATCTCTGCGGAAAACGATAGCCGACTTATCTCTGGAAAAGAGAATGCTTGCTCTCCACGCAAAAAAGGAAAAAACGACCGTCACTCAATACGACAAAATGATGGAGGAAGAAAAGAACATATTTGGGGACTCGATTATGGAAATCTATCATCTTCTGGATGAAAACGATTCTTTTGTCGATGACATTATAAACTTTGATCTTCACGGGGATGGATATTACAATTCCAAAGGCTATTTCAAATACTCGAACAAATCGATTATTTATTCTGACAAGTGGATCATTAGTTACAGACTGAATTTTGACACGGCCTGGGGACATGGGACTACGCAGGTTGAAGTAGGAACTATTAACCGTAATTTGTTCCTTGGTTCATATTATCGATTTGACAATCCGAAATCAGCCAGCAATTCCAGTTTTTTATCCCGGCGTCTCAAATTGTCTGATATCGTATCTAAAGAGGACATTCCGAGAATGACCGCAATGCTAATAGAGCCGTTCAAAAATGAACTCAAAAAAAAGGGATGGGAATATAAAATCAAGGAGGATGGCACAATGGATACAGGTTTCCCTCTGCCAAAGCCAACGGAGAATTTCTATTATGACCAGGACGGGCTCCATTTCGTCTATAACATGTATGAAATCCATTGCGGGGCTGCCGGTGATTTTGACTTGTGCATAGAATGGCCGCTCCCCGAATCCGTGGTGTGGGGGAATAGAGGCGTTGGAACACTTGAATTACCCGAAGAGTGGCCTATACCTCCTAAAATTGCGCCACGGCCGCTTGATTTGGATTCTTATCTGAAAAGATCATGGAAGTCGGACGAAGACGACTTGCCTGATCCCCCAGGAGTCAACATAGAGGAAATAATCAATATACGAGAATTCCCAAGTCAACATAACGAGAAAGCAGATTGTTCCCCATGAAAAGATTTCTTCTCACTATCACACTTCTTCTCGCTACCATATGCGTCTTTGCTCAGGGCGGCATCGTGGTCACGGCTGATGCGAAGAACGCCAATCCAACGCTCATTTTCACTGGCGGGCTGTCCGATCAGGCGCTTTCCGCGAAGATTCTGTCCGACTTCCAGCACTGCGACTAGTTCACCGTGCTAAAAACCGGCACAGCCGCATATCACGTCGCCGCTAAGGGGAATCTACAGGATTTCACGGTCACGATATCGAACAGCGCGGGCGTGGCGTTGCATCCCCCATTCCATTTCGTTGGCAGCAAGGATGTGAACACTGCCGCCCACAAGGCGGTCGACATGGTCCTGAACAAGCTCTTCGGGGTTCAGGGCATCTGCCGTTCGAAAATCGTGTTCTCTGCCTACACAAGCCAGAAGAACCGCGATATATACGTCTGCGATTTTGACGGGTCAAACATTAAACGGATCACTACCCTCAATACGCTCTGCGTCCACCCCGTCTGGGCTCCAGATGGAAAAAGCGTCATCTTCAGCTTTTATGAGGGCAACTCGGTCAACCTTGTTCAGCACAACTTTGAACTTGGCTTCCGACGACTCACCCGGAAAGGAAATGTCGATGGCATCGGTTCATTGTCGCCCAATGGCAAAACTCTTGCCACGATCCTTGCCCGCAATAATCAGGTCGATCTCTATGTGCGTCCGACCGAAAGCGACGATAGCAAATTCGTTCGGCTGACCAACGGCAAGCCTCTTGAATCAAGCCCGTGCTGGAGTCCCGATGGGAAGAAGATATGCTTCGTTTCCGATGGAAAGAACGGCCGCCCTGGACTCTTTATGATCGATTCCTCAGGCGGCAAGCCCATGGAAATCTCCGGGCTCGTCGGCAGCGAGCGTGTCTCGCCGTCCTGGTCTTCAGACAACAAGCTCGCATACTGCGCGAAGGTCGGTGGGGAGTATGAGCTCCTTGTCGCGAACCTCAGTGCCGACTGCAAGTCCGCAAAGATGGAGAAAATCGGAGTTGCAGAGAAGGACACGTTCCAAGGCGAGGACCCGTCCTGGGCTCCCGACAATCGCCACATTGTGCTGACGATGAAGGATGGTCTCTACATGATCGACACGAAACTTGGCGCGAAGTACAAGCTCGTTTCCGGTGAACGCAAGCTCGGACAGGCCGAGTGGTCGCCGATCTTGAAATAAATCTTGCCCACGGATGAAAGGATTCTTTACATGGAACAGAAAAGCGGATTATTCGTGAAAATCGGAACAGGAGTCGTTCTGTTTCTTGCAATCGGCTTTATTGCCGTAGTCGTGGTCGTCCTTTTCCGCCCAAATCAGAACGCGCAGGAACCGACAACATTACCACTCTCAATTCAGGAAGAGGAGGACAGCCCTGATGAAAATGCCATCACTGAATCTGATCCGGCCACCGAGGACTACGAAATATATGTGGTCCAGAGAGGGGCAACGCTTTCCGTGATCGCGAAGGTCTACAGCGGAGCCTTGGGCAAAGAAATCACAGTGCAGGACATCATGGACGCAAACAATATGGAAGGCTATGCGCTCACACCAGGGCAGGAACTCAAAATCCCGAAGAAATGATTCAGTCCATCGTCATGCCATCTAAGGAAAGGAACCGCAATAAACATGAAACGCAAATTTATCCTTGTCGTCAGGCTGTTCACATTCGCTGTCATTGTTTGGATGCTGCCTTTGGACGCTATTCTTTCCATTTGCTATGTGTATGTGTCGAAGGATTACATGACTGCGAAGGACGCGTCTTCAGGGGTTAAGCGGATCGGCATAATCATCCTGCGAAGCTTTGTCGGCTATCTCGTTCTTGCGATTGTGTTAATATGGGCAATGGAGATACAGGGAGTGACAATGCATAATCTGTTGTATGCGTTCATCGCGTGGAAGCTCGCGCTTTTCGTGCCGTGGGATGTGCCGGATTCCAGTACACATAACAAGGAATTTGATGGGCATATCGCAATGATACAGAAAGACCATACGATATGTGATGCTGAAATTGTGGATGTTTGAATACTGGAAAGAACAATCATATTCCAGGATTGTTAACATGCTTTTTTGTGTCCATTAGTCTGTTTTCTTAGCACAATAGCAAATTAATCTTTTCTCAAAAGAACGAGAGAAATGAAAAAGACATAATTTATTTCTTTTTTGAATGAAATATGTCAAATTCATCCTCTCGTTTATGGTCGTTTTCAATGTCTGTGTTTGGTTCAAAAAACACCTGTGCTGTGATGTGCTCAGGATGCAAGAAACTACCTAAACAAACTGGCAATCACATCTATGTTTTTTATAATGTAATGAATGAACATATAAATAGCGAAAATTGTCAATTCGATTTTAACTACAGGATGCATAATGGAAACCCTCATGTGAAATGTTTAAAAAGTTGGTATGTCGATAAAAAAGTCAAAAGTAATCTGTTTTATATTTTGGTAATAGTAAGTTCATTTTCTCCTTTCATATGTTCGGTATCTTCTGTTCCGGATATAGTTCAAAAGACTGTTCAGGATATGTATACTGGATGGGATAATCTTCAAAATCAAAAACGATTTTCAGAAAACTCCCATTTCCTTCTTCAAAAAAAAGATAAAAGTGTTTTTCTCCTTAAGTAAAAATGAGCTCAAAATAAATGGATAAAACACAAGATAAAATGAAAAAATATCGTTTCAGAAAACCACGTTGTATAAATCAAAAAACAATATGACATAAAAAATAGAAACAATTCATTCCTGTTTTTTTATTCTGGAAGTAGAGAATGTTTTTCCTTTCACCCCTTGTTTCTGGTCTTCCTTGGCAAGATAGCTGATTTGTCTTTCAACTTCCTTCATGTCATCCTGATTCAGGTTGTTTCGATTGAGCATAATACCATTCCTATGTCCTCTATCGCATCTGTCAATTAAGCCTTTTACACTGTACTCTTGTCCTATGACATTTTGAAGGACTGTCTCTGCATTACGAAAATGCTGATATGTGTTTTCTGTTTTGTTTCCATCGAGGAAAAGTGCCATGTGATAATGAATATGTTTTTTCTTGCTTAGTTCCCTGACAAAGATGTAATCAGGATCGTATCCAGCATTTCTTTCTTTTTCAATAAATCGCTTGTTGAATTTGATGATTGCTTTTTGTTGTAGTTCCAATGGAAAACGAATATCCATCCTCTGAACAAAAACTTTATTATGTTTTTTGAGAGAGCTATTTAACACATCTATGCCTGTGTTCAAGATGCTTTCATTCATGGGGATATTCAGTGTGTTGATTTTTCTCATTGTATTATTCCTTATGTTGAAAGATGTTGGTATATGTATCATTTATTCCTTTAGGGGGAAGCATTCGTGATATATGTTCTTTATATAAAAGTAATACCTATTATCCTACTTCCTGACATCATGAAAACCAACGTGATATAATGAGATGTTTTCAAATTATGCAAAGGAACAGGAGCATATCACATTTCGGCATATAATGTTGCAATATGAGTAATTACTTTTTACTTTATGTGTTATTTTATGTGTAAAACCATCACACTAAAAGGAGTACCCACAATGACAAATGAATCAATTCAATTAGAACGAATCGGCAATCTCTTAGACAAGTATTTAGTCAGTTTTGGACAAGCAAGAGTTGCTTTCTACATTTTTCCATCATTGGAAAACTACTGCGATTTTACCAGGTATCTCAATTCATTTACCTCCGCATTGAAAAGAGCAAACTGTCGTCCGGTGTATTCCTGGTCTTATGACAGTATTCGTGGATGTTACAACATGATCCTGCTTGTTAACGGATACTTCCGAAACGACATGAACGATGTCACAGACGCTGCTCAACGCATCTGGAAGCTGTATTCTCCATTTCCCATCCAGTTTGTTGCAGAGACGTCTATTAGTCAAGAATCAATTGCTCAGGACAAACAGCGGCTTTGGGAAATCATGAATGGAATGCAGTTTACCTCTTCTCTGTCGCAGAGGATATTACCCCTTCATCAACGCGCTTTTGCCTGTTCAAAGCTGTATTAACCGATCAGAAAAGTCAAAAATGCATCAAAAAACACTGAAAATGGTCCATTTTTCCTTTTTTTCAGTGAAAAAACCATGAAAATCGCTTGTTTCCTCTTCAAAATGACTTTCATGGAATTTTGCGTATATATTCCTCCCTCGAATGTCAAAATATACATTTCACCCCTAACCCAACTATGGAGGAATAACATGCAAATCCCCGTAAACAAAAACTCGTTGGCCAGTGCTTTGACTGCACTGGGGAAGCTGGTCTCCCGGACATCGCTCATCAAGGCGTATCAGGGGATCGAAATCGAAGGCAAAGCGAACATGCTTTACTTCAGAACTCGCAATGTGATCGAACAGATCGAATTCCGGTTGTTTGCCGACCTGGAGGATGATTTCCCTGCAATCCTCGTGGAGTTTGAACAGTTCCGTCAGATTGTCCGCAGTTGCAAGAACAAGACGCTGAAACTGGAGGTCGACTGCGGCGAGGTCTTCATCGACGACGTGAAAATAGCGCCCATCAAAGGCCATTTCTCGACGAAGGAGCAGATTCCGGATCAGGACATCACGGTCACTGAATTGCCCGCCGACACGCTTTCGGCGTTGTCATTGCTTGCCCCGATCACGGACAAGGGAACAGACGTCCGCAAGGTTCTCGGCGGAATCAACATCAGCGAAGACGGATTCACAGCCACGAACGGTAAAGAACTGTCGAACATTCCGGTTCCACTCGAAACGACCGGAAGTGTCACTATTCCTTTCCCGCTTGCGCTCCTCGCGACGAAAGCATTTGGCGATTCGGGTCGTCTCTCGACCTGGCAGAAAGACGAGGACACGCATTTCGAGCTGACGCTCGGTGCCTGGACCTGGCAAACCAAAGCGCTCAAAGGAAACTATCCGAACTGGAAACGTGTCGTGCCCGAACGAACAGAAGCAACGCACTATGTGAGCTTCCAGGAAGACAGAGCCGAACGGCTGACACGCTACCTGAAGAGTATCCCGGATGACAAAGAGCATAACAACGCTGTCAAGCTCAGCCGTCTCCCCGAAGTCCCGGACAATCTTCACCTCGAAAGCTCGAACGGAATGCTGTTCAGCATCCTCGCCGAGTTCGATCCGAACTGGAACGATCTCTGTTTCTGCGTCCGGAAAGAATTTCTCCTGCGCCTATTGGATGCAGGCCACCTGAAGATCGAGCTCAACGATGCTTATGGTCCGATTGTCGGCACTGGCGGCTCCGGCCAGTACATCGCCATGCCCATCATCCCCAAAAGACCGCAAGCTCAAACCGAGCAGAAAAAGGAAGAAGCCACATCTGCCCAAACGGACGTAAAGCCCGAAGTCCAGACCGAGCAGAGCGAACCTCAACATGTTCCCGAATCCACGGAATCAGTCACCGAACAGATTCCTCCTCACCCGCAGGAAACCAAACCCCAAAACATCATCACCAATACCAAGAAGGAAACCACCACCATGAACGAAAACACCATCATCCACACCGTGTCTGCTCCCGTGCAGACTTCCGCCCAGATCACTGAACCTGTAAACCCGATTGACGAACTCACGGTAAAAATCGAAGCCATGAAGGCCGCCCTGAAGGAAATGATTGACGAGGCCGCAGCAATGGGCAGAACGATCCGTGAAGTCGCGCTCACGCAGCGCCAGAAGGAGCGCGAGTATCAGCAGACCAAACGAGCCATCGAACGCATCCGTGTGGCAAGCGGAGCCGCCTGATTTCTCCCCCCCCATCTTCCGTCCCTGACAGAGATTTGAACTTGAAAAAAGGCACGTGAGATACAATCACCGATTCTGTGGTTATTATATGCATAGTTATCATTCTGCAAACAATTAACTAAAGGAGGCGATTATGTCTACAACAGCAGAAATTACTTGTACTATTCAAAATGACCGTCAATCCATCACGTTCCGCGTCTCTGATCAGGGTGAGGGAAATTCAACTCCCAATCTCCGTGGTATGCTTTCTGAGGTTCAGGACGCTATTACGGATTTTCAGAAAAAACCACCGGCAAGGCTTCTGTCAAATTCGGAAGCTGTTGTTCAGGACGTTTCCCATCCCACGCCAGCAACGCAATCCCCGCAGGCAAAATCGATTCCTAGCAACAAAGGAAAAGGTTTTTATCAAAAGAGCGTGCAACAACAAAATGATAATCCAGAAAAGGATTCTCCCGGGAGTATTACGGAAAAACAGATTGGAAAGATCCGTGTGAATCTGAAATTCCGTAATATTCCTGAAAAAGATTTTTGTTCTACACATGGCGTCGCGTGTATTAACGATCTGTCCTTAAATCATGCCCATTCTATTATCAAGAACGAAGATTATTAAAAACTCACCTCAATTCAAACAGTATCCTCGGCAGCGCAAGCTGTCGGGGATACGCCTTATTAAACCTCAAAACAAAAGGAACCAAACCATGCTCAAACTCAACGCATCTTATTCCAAAAAGGTCCCGGCTGACTCTCAATACAGCAGCCAGTCTTTTCACGCCTCGGTCGAGGTGGAACTCCCCGATGGTCTCACACAGGAACAGCTGAACACGAAAATTCACGAGACCTTCGATCTCGTCCGGGAATCCGTCGAAGCCGAACTCCACGGAAATGCTACCCCTCAGCAGCCCGCACTTCTTCCCGCAGAAAACAATGCGAACACTCAGCAGGGGAATTCTGCACCGCAGCAGAACAAGACCGCCTACGGCAAGAGAAACGGTACGACCTCGGATGCTCCCGCTTCTCCCAAACAGGTCAAATATCTCCTCGACCTCGCACGTCAGTACGGAGTCTCCCCCGATCAGATCAAAGCCAAGTTCAACGTTCCCTCAGTCGAAAGCCTCACCAAAACACAGTGCAGCCGAGCCATCGACGAGCTCAGCGGAAAGGCAGCGTGACCTTATGGAACGTGAAATCGAAACCATGCGCGATGCGCCTCATTGGTCGTACAGCGCGTTTCAGACCTATCTGACCTGTCCGATGCGCTACTATTTCCGGTACATCGAACACGCCGAGGTCGAACGGACGCCCATCAGTATCCCGTTCGGACGTGCATTCCATCTTGTGCTCAGTGATCGCGCCCAAAAAGGAACGTCCTACACCATCCAGGACGCGAAGGAAGACTTCGCCGTATACTTCAAGGGAGAAACCGAGGTCTGCGAGAACCTGACCTACAAGCCCGATGAGGACTACTGGTTCTGGGACAAACGCGGTTGCGACATGCTCGACGTTGCTCTTGCCGACTGGCCTGATGATTACACGGTCAAATCGGTGGCCGAAGCGTTTAGCGTGAATGTGCCCGGACTCAGCAAACCGCTCGTCGGGGAATTTGACCTCGTTACCGTGGACGGTGGAGATGAGACGATCTGCGACTGGAAGACCGCTTCGATGAAATGGCCAAACGGAAAAGCTGACCGTGATCTTCAGGCGACCGTGTTTACCTACGCCTATCAGAAGAAGTATGGCGTAAATCCGCTGTTCAGGTTCGACGTGTTCACAAAAGCGAAGACGCCTGCTCATCACCAGTTTTACACGCTCAGAACGAGCGACGACTTTGACCGTTTCGTTTACCTTGCAGGACAAATTGAGAAAGCCGTCAACAATGGTCTCTTCGTCCCGATTGAATCCTGCATGAACTGTGCAGAGTGCGCCTACGGTAGCCGTTGCAAAGCGGTTCACAGGAAGGTCGGTTGAATTATGCTGATAATGGAAGAAGGAAAGTACGTGAGCAGGGATGAGATCGCCCGCGTCGACACTCCCAGCTCAACCGCCTCATGGAAACCCGTTCCGCATATCAATGTGATCGATGCAGTAACCGAAGTTGTCAAGGCTCATCGCTGGGGGATTGAGGACGAAAGATTCGGTCTTGCCAGTGAAGGACAGAAGATGTTCGGCGTGATGGAAATCGCCCGCTCATCCTCTCCTCAATGGCATCGCTGCATCGGCATTCGCAACAGTCACGACAAATCCCTTGCTGTCGGCCTGTCTGCCGGGATCGTCGTCCTTGTCTGTTCCAACCTTGCCTTTGGCGGAACCACCGTCATCAAGCGTAAGCATACCAGCCGGTTTGAACTGACCGACCTGATCGACCGTGCTGTCGCATCGCTGGAGGACGATTTCCTGATGACAGAAACCGTGTGCGAAGATCTGAAGGACATCCAGCTCAGAAATGATGATGAAGCCCGGAGCAGCATCGTGCGTGCTGCTGAGCTTGGCGTCATCAATTCTTGCGACATCCTTCCGGTCTACCGTGAGTTCAAGAAGCCATCGCATGAGGAGTTCAGCGAGCCGACGCGCTGGAGTCTCCTGAACGCATTTACGGAAACCGTGAAGAAATACTCGCCGCAGCGCGTGGATCATTCCTACCTCGCATTGAACAGGGCCTTCGGTCTGGACGGTCGACAAGCCGCGATCTTTGCCTGAAACACGCTCAAATTGAACACAACAAAACATTCACCGGGGCAGAGGCATTGCCGCCTCTGCCTCAATTTACTTCAAATCAATTATTCAGGAGGGAACAATGTTCATCTTAAATCCACCCATGCCGTTGATCAACGATTCGGGTAAACCGCTGGTCAATCTCGGTAAGTTTGCCCTTGTCCTTGCGGCGAATTTCGTTCTTGCCTACTTCGGAGGACCGCGTCTTCCGAGCAACATCCGTTTCTGAACTTAAAATGAGGGAATTTATCATGACAGAATTAACCATCTTACCGACCCCGCCAACACCCCCGGTTGTGAACACAGACCGGGTCGCTTTGGTTGTCATCGTTGTCGTTGGGATCATCGGCCTGGCCATCTCAAGAAAAGAACCGTGGATTTTTATGTAATCCTGACGAACATATCAAACAATATATCCCTATCCGGTGCGTGAGGGCGCACCGGGTAGGCTAGTTTAAATCTAGTTTAAATCTAGTTTTTTGTATAGCTCTAACCATATAACGTCGGTAATGACCTCAAACGTCGGCAGGTCAGCCTCTAACATCGGTGGAACAGCATCGGTAGAAAAGCTCAAAAGCGGTGAAACAGCATCGGTGAAAACGCATCGGTGAAAACTGCTAACATCGGTAATACAGCGTCGGTAATAACCTCAAACGTCGGTAATACAGCGTCGGTAATAACCTGGCAGAGCTGAATTTTTTAATACTCCAGACTGTCGGGATTCAGGAGGAAATCGTACGTTCTGCTACTATGCCGAGTTATATGGGATCCCGATGAACGTGGTGCAGGGCATCGTTGGCCACATGACGCCGGAGATGACCAAGCTCTACAGCAATCACGACTGCCTGGAAGCCAAGCGTGAGAAGATGCAGCTCCTCACGGATTTCCTGAACCTCGCAGATGGAGCCGAACCTCAGCCGCTCGGAGACTGCTCGCATGACCCGGAAATTATTGCTCTGCTGAAGAAGATCCCGCGTCGGTATGCGGACGAAGTGAAGCAGATGCTGGAGTTCATGAGCACGACCAATCCCCGGACCATCATTAAAATGCGTCGCCAACTGACGGGATGACGGATTCCGTTCAGGTTCCGTTCAACTGGACAGCCGTCCGCCTCGCAACCGATTATTGCGAGGCGGGCTTCCTGACTTGGTGTCTATTTCCGTTAGAGCCCCTGCATGGCCAAGAAGTCGCGGAAATGAACGTGCCGAACGATGCTTGTGGAATAGTCAAGTTCATCCGTGGAGATCAGAATCTTCTGGGAAAGCGGATCGAGATTCTCGAACGCCCTGAACTCGCGTTGATATGCCTTGTCGTCGGCGACGCTGTAGGCGACCTGAATATAGTATTTCCTGTTGCCCTTCTGAGCAAGGAAGTCAACCTCGTTCCGACCGCTGTTGTAGACATGGAGCTGGTATCCCATGTACAGCAACTCATTGTAAACAATGTTTTCAAGGTTGTGGTCGAGGTCAAACCGATTGTCCGGGCAGCGGATTGAGTTCAATGACACATCACTGTCATAGCACTTCCGATAGAAGGAGAGCGCCTGTTTGGTCCGGGTGGAATACTGTTCCAGAAAATCGACGGCATAGGCCGTTTCAAGATAACCGATGTATTTCTGGATCGTATTCTGCGAGCATTTCTGCATCTGTTTCACCGCCTTAAAGATCGAATTCGCAGAAACAATGCGCGAATTGGAGCGCAGGACAAAATCCACTACAGCCCGGAACAACGCTTCTTTTCTGATTTTGAAGTGGACGATCAAATCCTTGTAGATGATGGTTTCGTTCAGATCTTCCAGATATCGCCGCATCGCTTCTCCCGAAAACTCCAGTCGTTTGGGGAAGCCACCCCATATCAGGTAGTCGAGGGGGGTAATCTCCCTGCCAAGTTCACGGGCATATTCCATAAGTTCACTGTAGACGAAGGGCCGAACACGGAACGAAACGAACCGCCCGCTCAGCTCCTTCACATACTCCGTGGAAAGCATTTTCGAGTTTGACCCGGTCACAAAGACGGAGTCTCCATGCAAACGCAAAGACTGGCAGACCTCAACCCAGCCGTTTATCTCCTGCGGCTCGTCCAAAAAGACGTAGCACCTGCCAGATTTCCTTCTTTTGTTCACATATTCCAACAGGGATGCTGCATTCGGATACTGTGCTCTGACCTCAAGCTTCTCAAATTCCAGGTAAATAACGTCTGCCGTTTTGGCCAGAATCTCATCTCTGATCTGCTGCATGATCACGGATTTACCGCAACGTCTAATGCCCGTGATGATCTTAATCAGGTCACTGTCGTAGAATGGACGTATCTGTTGTAAGTAGTGTTCCCGTAGAATCATTTTGGTACCTCCAAGTGTTGTTCAGAACCAGTGTTTCACAATAATATACTGCGAAGTTTACAGAAGTCAAGCAAAAATTATCACCATACTGCAAACTTTGCATCAACAAATGCAAAATTCTCAGTAGGCGGGTAAAAGCAGACGGAAGAATGAAGTCAGAATAACCCCCATCACTGTTTTTTGAGCTCCTAATCTTGAAAACCATCAAAACTTGCAAAAATCTCGATTAGAAGCCTTGATTACGCAATCAGCCCCTAACATCGGTAGAACAGCATCGGTAAAAATCATCCAACATTGGTAAAAAAGCATCGGTAGAAAAGCTCAAAGACGACCTCAATACTCCGAGCCGAAAGTAAAGCTGAACGAAAAAGGAAAATGAAGACCGCATTTAACACGAATATATCGGTTTCAGCCCTTGAAATGAGGAATATTCGTGATATAGTATTACGTCAGGCGGTTCAAAGGGGCGATCACGGTGATTGACTCGCTGTCTGATGGCTCATAGACTACCCTCAAAAACTTCCCCATTTTTTCCCCATTTTTCGCGGGAAAAGGGGGTAAATGGCCCATTTTTTCCCCATTTTCCGTTTTAAAAATGCGTGTGAAAATGTGCCATTATGTATATTTGATTTGAGGAGGAAATGACGATTTTGCGGCTTTTTGAGCTTAAAAAATGGCAAAAAAGTGGCCTCGGCGGACGCGCCCATCTGCTCCACCATTCATTTTGATTCACGCACCATCGACCAGTCGACGGCGCCTTCTTTTTGTCTTCCCAAATCAGCCTCAATCAGTGGGTTGCGAAGAGAATAAACACTCCTAAGGTTCTCCGCGGCGATTCACTTTCTGCCGCCCACTACCCCCTTCTGGAGCCGTTCCGCACCCAGATTTCTCCGTTTTCGGTTGGTCGCGACTGATTCACTTTTTGAACTTAATTTCCCCAAGCGCGCGGATTTCACACTTTTGGTCGCACCTTATGACAAAAAAAGTGCATTACCCGACCGAGCCCTCCCAAAAAAACATCGAAAAACTGGCCGTTTTAAGCCCAAAAGCTTTTTTTTCGAAAAAAGTTTAAAAATCCATTTGACAATACGAATATTTCGTAGTATAGTATTATCAGGAAATCAAGAACAATCCGCTCTTTGAGCACAAAACAACCTCTCACCAATAGGAGACACGACTAAGAAGACCATCAACAAGACTCTCGTTATCGGCGCTGCTCTCACCGCAACGGTAATCCTCGCTCCGGCAACTTTCGCCCGTGACCATCATGAACCGGCGACAAACGGCATCCAGCTTGCCACGGATATTGTAGAACTGGTGCGCGCGGTCATTGAACCGCGTCCTGCTCCGGTCATCGTGGAAACAACTCCGCAGGTCGTCGAGAAGACGGTCATCGTCGAAAAGACGCCGACTGTTGTCACGACCACGGAGAAGACGGTCATCGTAACGGGCGCGGAAGAGATCGTCATTCCGGAATACGAATACGTCGTGTACGAGGATGAGTACATTCCGTATTATGAAGGATGGATCTTCATCGAGGACGACTGGTATTGGGCAGGAAAAGAACCCCGTCCGAACAAACCGCCGAGATGGACGCCTCCCAAAGACCGCAAACCGGAACATCACAAAGTCGTCGCGCGTGTCGAGCGTCGCCCGGGACACGGTCCCGGTCACGGCCCTGCGCCGGTGTTCCGTCATGAAGAACGGCGTCCTGAGCCGACACGCACGGTAGTTGTCCGCCCTGAACGGAAAGAAGTGGTCGTTCGCCCCGAACGCAAGGAAAAGGTCACGGTCAAACCTGATCGGCGGCATGATGCTCCGCCCAAGAAAGGCCGTTAACATAGTCCTCCTTGGTTAAGGGTTTTTGATTCGCCCGGCTCCGATAAGGGGTCGGGCGAAGTCATTTTTGGAGTTGCTCCTGCAAGCGGGAGAGAAACAGTTCGGCGGCAGCAGAGAATACCTGGTATTTCTTCCAGACCACGTCCAGTCTGGATTCCAGCCGCGGTTCAAGCGGTCGGAAAACCAGATCGCTGTTTGTGGAGACGTTCAGAAGTTTGTCCAAGGTGATCGCCACGCCGAGACCGCTTTTTACCAGAAGCGCCGCATTGTAGATCAGATTGTAGGTGGCGACGATATTCACCTTTTTGTAGTTGCCAGCGAACCAGTCGATGCACGGATTTTTCACGGGGCTGCTCTGCGCCACCTGACGTGAAAAAATGAGCGGATAACCCAGCAGGTCGTCCTTCGTAATCCGCTTTTTCTTCGCGAGCGGACAATCCCGCCTCATCGCGACACCCCAGACATCCTTTTCCGGCAAGTTCAGGGCATTGTATTTCGCGATATCCACAGGCTGGATCAGGATACCGAAATCAAGCATTCCCTTATCGAGGCGGTCCATGACATCCTCGGCATTGCCGCTGTAAATGTGAAAATGCACGTCGGGATAATCCCTGCCGATTTCACGGATGATGGCGGCGATCCGGTTCATGGCGTCGGTTTCTCCGCTCCCGATATAAACGTCTCCGGCGATGTTTTCCCCCATGGAACTGAATTCCGATTCGGTCTTGCCGACGAGTTCGAGAATCTCGCTTGCGCGTTTGCGCAGAAGGATTCCTTCCGGCGTCAGGACCACATGATGGGCTCCGCGCACAAAAAGCTTCTGCCCGAGCTCATCCTCCAAATCCATCAGCTGGCGCGACAAAGTCGGCTGGGTCACATGCAAAGATTGTGCGGCGGCGGTAATGGACCCTTCACGCGCAACCGCGAGAAAATAACGCAGGACTCGTGTTTCCAACATAATCAGTTCACTCCTTCCGTGTTTCGAGTAATATAGCACATGTTCTATGCTTTTCAAGCATGGAGTGATATAAATTATAAGTATTTGCTAATCTGTCGGACGGCATGTATATTATTCGCAGACCACAACGGAGAACCTGAAAATGGACGAAACAAACAAAGAATTCCTGATGCGCCGGAATCTGACGGACGCCGGATTTCCCGAATCGGAGATAGCGAGAATCATCTCCCTGCTCGAAGAAGGACGGGAAACCGCTGTACATCGGATTTTAGCACAACATCGTACAGATTTACTAAACACGGTTCATGAGAATCAGAAACGGATCGATTGTCTGGATTATCTGGTTTATGACATGAACAACAAACAAAAGCCGGTTCGTCCGGCGAAAGGAAAACTCAGCATGAAGAAAATCATCCCGACCGCCCTCGCCATGCTCTGCTTGCTCGGAGTCGCATGCACCACCACAACTGAAATGGAGAAATCAAACATGAACGGCATCTCACAGGACACCCGCGTCTTCAAAATCAATCCCGACATCAAAGCCCACGATGTCCAGTTCAAAAACCGTTTCGGCATCATGCTCGCCGGGCATCTTTATCTCCCGAAGGATTTCGATTCTTCCAAGAAGTACCCGGCCATTGCAGTCAGCGGTCCATTCGGCGCGGTGAAGGAACAGTCTTCCGGTCTTTATGCACAGGAGCTCGCTGCTCGTGGATTCGTGACCGTGGCGTTCGATCCGTCGTTCACTGGCGAAAGCAGCGGAGAACCTCGCAATGTTGCTTCTCCCGATCTCAACACGGAAGACTTCAGCGCAGCCGTCGATTATCTTGTCACTCGGGATTTCATTGATCCCGAACGCGTCGGCATCCTCGGCATCTGCGGTTGGGGTGGCATGGCGATCAACGCCGCATCTGCCGATCCACGCATCAAAGCGACAGTTGCGTCCACGATGTATGACATGACCCGTGTGACCGCCAATGGATACGATGACAAGGAAGACAGCGCCGAAAAACGGGATGAAAAACGTGCTGCCCTTGCCGTACAGAGGACCAAGGATTTCAAGCAGGGATTCTACGACCATGCGCCGTTCAACCTCAAACCCGAAGAACTGACCGATGACACGCCTCAGTTTCTCAAGGATTACACGATGTATTACATGACGAAACGCGGATTCCATCCCCGTTCGATCAACTCGGCGATTGGCTGGAATATGACATCGGCGATTCCCTTCCTGAATACAAAGCTCCTTGCCTATGCGGGCGAAATCAAGACCCCGGTTCTGCTCGTTCACGGTGAAAAAGCCCACAGCCGGTATTTCAGCGAAGGAGCATTCCAGAAGCTCAAAGGCGACAACAAGAAACTGCTGATTGTTCCCGGCGCGAACCATACCGACCTGTACGACAACCTCGAAAAGATTCCGTTCAATAAGATCGCCGAGTTCTATCAAAAGAACCTGAAATGATTTGAAGGGGAGACTTGTTCAATATGAAGAAAGCCCTTATCATCTCCGCATCTCCCCGCAAGGAAGGCAACTCCGATATCCTCTGCGACGAATTTGCACGCGGAGCCCGCAAGGCTGGTCATGACGTGGAGAAAATCCGCCTGGCTGAAAAGAATGTCGGTTACTGTCAGGGGTGCTACGCCTGTCAGAAGCTGAAAAAGTGCGTCAAAAACGACGATGCAAACGAGATCGTGGATAAGATGCTCAATGCGGACGTAATCGTGCTGGCAACCCCGGTGTATTTCTACTCCATGGACGCCCAGCTCAAAGCGCTGATCGACCGGTCCGTGTCCCGCTGGGATGACTTCGGCAAGTTCTCCGGCACCGAGTTCTGGCTGATTGCCACGATGGCAGACACGAACCGGGACATGATGTCGGCGACGCTGGAAGGGATTCGCGGATTCATGCGGGACTGCATGGAAGGCTCCGTCGAACGCGGCGTCCTGCTCGGATGCGGCGCATACGAGAAAGGCGAAGTCCGCAATCTCCCGGTGTTCCGGGAGGCATATACAGCAGGATTGTCCTGCTGAACAATTCACGAAACACAACTTGAAAGGAACCCCATTATGCGCAAAATCTCACTGACCGGAGCCGCCGCCGGACTCATCCTCGCTTTTGCCGGATGCTCCGCCGAAACCTCTTCCACTTCCGCCGATGCGACTGCCATACCCGAAGGCAAAGCCATCGTCGTCTATTTCTCCCACACCGGCGAAAATTATACGGTCGGCGTGATAACGGAGGGAAACACCGCCAAGGTCGCAAAAGTCATCGCCGCGAAGACCGGAGCGGACATCTATGAGATCAAGGAGGCGAAACCGTATCCGCATTCCTACGACGAGTGCATCGACGTCGCGAAAAAGGAACTCCGCGACAAGGCACGACCGGAGATCGCCGGGACTCTGCCGGACCTCGCCGGATATCAGGTCGTCTACCTCGGTTATCCCAACTGGTGGGGCGACTGCCCGATGATCGTGTATTCCTTCCTCGAAAAGTCGTCCATCGAAGGGAAAACGATCCTGCCGTTCTGCACGCATGAAGGCTCCGGCCTCGGATCCACCGCAAAGAACCTCCAGAAGGCATTTCCCAGCGCGAAGGTCGAACAGAACGGCCTGAGTCTGCGCGGCACGACCGCCCAGAAAGACGCGACGGCAACGGAACAGGCCGTTGACAAATGGCTGAAACAAACAGGTGCGGTAAAATGAAACATGAAGAAAGGTGATGTCATGGACCGCAGACAATTCATCAAAGGAGCTCTTGTGACCACGGCGGCGTTGGCGTTTGGCGGCACGCTCGAAACTCTCGCTTCCGCATCAAAAACCGACAAGGGAGACAAAAACAAAATGAAGATTCTGGTCATCACGGGCAGTCCGCGCAAGGGCGGCAATTCCAGCGCTCTTGCCGATTCGTTCACGAAAGGCGCAACGGAAGCCGGGCACGAGGTCGTCAGATTCGATGCCGCGTTCAAGGACGTTCATCCGTGTACCGGATGCAATTCCTGCGGCATGAACGGACCATGCGTTTTCAAGGACGATTTCGAGTTCGTCCGCAAACACATCGTGGACGCGAATTTGGTCGTGTTCGCCACACCGATGTATTATTTCGGCATCTCCGCCCAGATCAAGGCTGTCATCGACCGCTTCTACGCCATCAACGGGAAGATCCATGTCCCGAAGCAGGCCGTCCTGCTCATGACCTATGCGAACACCGCCGAATCCGAAGCCGTGCCGATCAAATCGCATTACGAGGTCCTGCTGAAGTATCTCGGCTGGACGGATGCCGGACAGGTCATTGCCTCCGGCGTCTGGCCGGTCGGCGCGATCAAGAGCACGAAGTATCCGGATCAGGCATACCAGCTCGGCAAGTCCGTCAAAAAGAAAGCCTGACCATGACTGCCGATATGAACTGCGTTTGATAAAAGACTTCATATACCCCCTGAAAAAGATTAATCGAAGACCGTGTCGGATGACACAATATTGTTGCATGGCGTAACGTTATTTGAGACAGAAGCGAGAGAATCGAAACAACGATAAACACCTCGCAGTCAGGAGGCTACTAAGAATGTCACGACAAACGCTATTGGAGTTGCACAGGCAACTAACCCGCTGATCACCGTTGCGACTTATGTCGCGGTCTTCTTAACCGTGCTGCCCGTTGGCATTTTCGGCGTCGTGCAATTTCTCCCGACTCAGCCAAGCGCTGCCAAGACTGTTCTGGAAGCGGAAGAGACCGCTGCGGAACTCACGGCTGCGGAACGACGCGCCCAACGCAGGGCGGCTCGTGAAGCAAAAACCAAGACTGCTGCGGCTGAACCGGAAGCAACGGTCGAAGTCGTACCAACCGTCTTCACCGAAAACGGGATGCAGAACGCCGACTTCGGCATGATGCCGACGGCTTTTGCAGGCGGCTTCGGAATGATGCCGATGCCGCCTTTCGGAGGCTTCCCCGGTTTTGGAACGATGCCGCAAACGGATGCCGAAGGCTTCAACGGCTTCGGAGCGATACCGAATGCAAATGAGAACACTTTCAATGGTTTCGGGGCAGGCTTCGGCAATTTCTGATTCCAAAAGGGATTGTGTGTTCGGATCGTCTCCCCGGGATGAAGCCGGAGAAATGATCCGACGTCGAAACTCATCCTGTAAATCAAAACCTCCGGCTGAGTTGAACGCTGCGACGCGGCATGACGACCCGGCGTTTCAGAGATGGAACAAAAAAAATCTACTAAAATTATCGCCTTTTCGCTTGACTTCCCGTTTTCCAGCGCTATATTAGTTCCGTCGATTGAATTCCGGAGGCTGTTCCGGTTTTTTTGAAACGCGAATCACAACCCATCTGATAGACATTAACCAAAACCTCATAATCAGGAGGCCGATCAAGTAAAACCAGCCTGTTCCAAACCGCACATCCAGCATTGAACCAAAACGAATCACGAACAATCTCTTTTCCGTTCGCATAAGGAGACACTACCATGGCCGACAACAAACAATACCGCATTGAAACCCTCGCCATCCACGCCGGACAGGTTCCCGACCCGACCACGCTCTCGCGCGCCGTTCCGGTCTACCGCACCACCGCCTACGCGTTCCGCAACTCCAAGCACGGCGCCGACCTCTTCGGCCTGCGCGAGTCCGGCAACATCTACGCCCGCCTCATGAACCCGACCGAGGACGTGCTGGAACAGCGTCTGGCCGCGCTCGACGGCGGCAAGGCGGCGCTGGCCGTCTCCTCCGGCACGGCTGCGATCTACTTCACGATCACGAACATCGCGAAACAGGGCGATGAGATCGTGGCAGCGAACAATCTGTACGGCGGCACGTTCACGCAGTTCGACGCGATCCTGCCGCAGCAGGGCATCAAGGTGAATTTCACGCACGTGAACGACTTCGACGAGGTCGAACGCGCCATCAACGAGCGCACCCGCGCCATCTACATTGAGACCGTGGGCAACCCCGGCCTCGACATCGCCGACATCGAAGCGTACTCCGCCATCGCGAAGAAACACCACCTCCCGCTCATCGTCGACTCCACCTTCACCCCGCCCACCCTGCTCCGCCCGATCGAACACGGCGCGAACATCGTGATCCATTCGCTTTCGAAGTGGATCGGCGGACACGGCACGGCCATCGGCGGCGCGGTCGTCGACGCGGGCAATTTCGACTGGACCGATCCGAAGTTTGAACTGTACAACCAGCCTGACCGCGGCTATCACGGCCTGCGTTTCGCCCACGACCTCGGCCCGAACAATCCGCTGGCGTTCATCCTGCGCCTCCGCACGGTCGGACTCCGCAACCAGGGTCCGACGCTCGCCCCGGACGCCGCCTGGATCTTCCTCCAGGGGCTGGAATCCCTCCCGCTCCGCACCGCGCGCCACAGCGAAAACGGCCTGGCTGTCGCGAATTTCCTGAAGAACCATCCGAAGGCCGCCTGGGTCAAGTATCCGGGATTCCAGCCGCTGGCGAAGAAGTATCTGCCGGACGGCGCGAACGGCATGGTCGTCTTCGGCGTGAAGGGCGGTGCGGAGGCCGCGCAGAAGCTCGTGGACAACGTCGCGCTCTTCACGATCATCGCGAACGTCGGCGACGCCAAGAGCCTCATCATTCACCCGGCCAGCACGACGCATTCGCAGCTGAGCGAAGAGGACCAGATCAAGGCAGGGCTCACGCCCGAACTGATCCGTCTCTCCATCGGCCTTGAGAACGTCGACGACATCATCGGCGCGCTGGACGACGCCCTGAAGCTGATCTGAGTCTTGGCTGCCATCCCCCAAAACAAACATTGAAAAACCGGAGTCGCTTTACAACGGCTCCGGTTTTATATTTATCAAGGAAATTCCTTTCGGAACTCAGAGCAGATCATCTTGTGATGATTTCCTTTAATTTACGTCCGCTTTTATCTTTCCACAAATTCCATCCGTTGGAATTCCTGCCGTAAACAAAGGAAGACGCGGCAGATGGCTTGTCAAACCTGATATCCCTGATCAGCTTCCCTTTTTTTACCATGCCTTTGTATTTTTCCCGGAGATTCTTGTATCCCTGCGGAAGATAGTTTTGCACTTCCCTGCAAACAGAACTGCCCTGCAGCAGCCAGAAGCCGTCTTCCTTCATGACTCCAAAAGCCTCAATTTTTTCGCCTTTTCTTGTTTTTGTGGAAAGGAAGAGACGATCCTCTTCCGCGATATTCGTGCTGGATGGCAGGGGTTCAAGAACTCTGTGCCCCAGGTGAAACAAAAAAAGCTTTGCTTCTTCTATGATCTTTTCCAACGCATCAAGATCGCGTTCCGAAGGGGTGTTGTTAGAATTTTCAAGCGTATTGGCGTTGATTATGAGGCATCGGTCAGCCTTTTTGGAAATCTCGATAAAACGCTTTTCCAAATACTTGATTCTTGTTTCGTTAAAAAACCTTTCCGAAACCAAAACGATTACATCCTGCCAGTATATTCTCTTCTTTGTTTCGAAATCGTGCGGAATGCGAATTCGGTTCAAAACAGTCATGCTCTCGCCGATGTAAACAAATTCATGTTTGACATTATTGCCGTTTTCTTTTTCATCAAGCTGTCCGAACATAAAGTAAACGCCCGGCATGATGCTCAGTTTGGAAAAGTCCTTATGATTTGCACAATGCTGCAATTCCGCTCTCGGAATCCTGTACGCCAAACAGCCCTGACTGCCATGTTGAGCCTCGCACAGACCGGTCTCGGAACCATCATCGTTCAGATACTGGGAAATGTCTATTCCTGTTTTATACATAGCCGAAAACTCCGTAAAACGGTGAACAAATAAGCAATTATATGGTAAATATATCACATCGTTTTCTTTTTTCAAGTAAAAAAGGACGTCTGATCCGTCTCTCCATCGGCCTTGAGAACGTCGACGACATCATCGGCGCGCTGGACAACGCACTGAAACCGATTTGAAGGGAAAAGCCGAAGATAAAACGGGAGCGGTTTCCATGAGGCCGCGCCCGTGCAAGGATACGTTCATTCCTTTCTCCAGGCTCCGCGGAAATGCGGAGTGTTTTCGCCTCATTTCCCGATGCAGAACCGGGAGAATATCTCGTCGAGGACGTCCGGCGCGGCGGTTTCGCCGGTGATGCAGCCGATCAGCTCGGCGGCGGTTCGGAGCGAACTGCCCGCCAGTTCCCAGGATTCCGCCAGGACGCATCCCGACGCGGCGTCGAGATGCCCGGCGGCCTGCTCCAGCAGTGCGGCATGACGTTCGGAGACGACGGTCGCGCCGGACTGGATGGCGGGGGAAAGGCCGTTCCACGCGGTTTCCTCAAGGCGGCGCAAAAGGCGGTCGAGACCGTCTCCGGTCCGCGCCGAGATATGTTCAAAAACAAGGGGAGAGCCAGGTTTCCCGGAATTCTCGTTTCCGGCGACGTACGCCCGATCAAGTTCGTCCGCGGGAACCGACGCGCCGTCCATTTTGTTCCAGCAGGGAACGAACTTGCCGCGGACGGCGGATTTCGCGCGGAACATGGCTTCGAACTGGGCGGGGAAGGATTCCGGCGGGGAGGAGGCGTCCAGCAGCCACAGAACGATATCGGCCGTGCCGAGCGATTGCTGCGAACGCTCCATGCCCATCGCTTCGACCGGATCGGCCTGTTCCGCATCGCGAAGCCCGGCGGTGTCGGTCACGCGGAAGGAGACGCCGCCGATGGAGACGGCCTCCTCCAGCGTGTCGCGCGTGGTGCCGGGAACCGGCGTGACGATCGCGCGGTCGTAGCCGAGCATGCGGTTGAGGAGACTGGATTTCCCGGCGTTCGGGGGCCCCGCGATCACGAGGGAAACGCCATTCCTGATAAGCGTTCCCGCACGCGCCGTAAGCGCCAGAGCGGCAGCCTGTTCGCGCAGGGAATCGATTTTAGCGGAAAGAGCGTCCGGCTGCATCCAGTCGAGGTCTTCCTCGGAAAAATCGAGACGGGATTCGCATTCGGAAAGCAGACGGACCGCTTCCGCGCGGATTTCGCGGACAGCCGATCCGACCGCACCGTTGAGCTGGCGTTCGGCGAGAAGCCCGGCGCGTTCGCTGTCGGCGTTGATCAAGTCCAGGACGCCCTCCGCCTGCGTCAGGTCGAGTTTGCCGTTGAGGAATGCGCGCCGTGTGAACTCGCCGTTCCGCGCGAGCCGCGCCCCCGCCTGAAGTGCAAGCCGGAGCGCGCGCCGCGCGGCGAAACTCCCGCCGTGGCAGTGGATCTCCGCCACGTCTTCGCCGGTGAAGCTGTGCGGGGCGGGCATGAAAACCGCGAGCGACGGCTCGCCCTCCTCATTCTGCTCCGGGCCTGAAACGATATGCCCGTACAGCATCACGCGCGGAAGATCCGGGCCGGGCATGTGTTTCCCGCGCCATACGCGGCGGACCACGCCGAGCGCGCGCGGACCGGAAATGCGGATGATGCCGACCGCGCCGCCCGTACCGGTGCAGATGGCCGCGATGGTGTCGTTCTCGTATTCAAACAAGGTGAAAAACTCCAAAAAAATGAAAAAAAGAAGGGAGCCGGACTTGATTTTCCCGCAAAACGGTAGTAGTGTTATATTTATATTATACACCGCGAACACGCATTTTTCAACCCCATGAGGAGGTTTCTTACTTATGGCCATCGTCAAAAAGACCTTGAAGGACGTATCTTCCGCGACCAAGTCCGCCTACACGAAGGCGATGCAGGTCATGAACCAGAACAATCTGGAATACGCGATCACGCTCTTCAAGGAAATCGTCCAGTTCGACCCCGGATTCCTCGACGCCCGCGAAAAGCTCCGCAAGTGCGAGCGCGAATATTTTGCGAAGATGAGCGCCATTGCCAAGACGCTGTCCACAGTCAAGGCCCTGGGGCACATCACGAAGGGCAACATGCTGAAGGCCAAGAAGCCGAAAGAGGCCATGGACGAGGCGGAGGAAGCCCTCGCGTTCAATCTTTTCAACCCGCCCGCCCTCACTCTGCTCGCCGAATGCGCCAAGAAGCTCGACGCGATGTTCATCGCCGTGGAAGCCTACGAAATCCTCGTGGAAAAGGACGACAAGAACGAGGCCAACATCGTCAAGCTCGGCGAATACTACAAGGCCGACGGACAGGGCATCAAGTACCTCACCATCTGCCAGAAGCTCGCCGACAAGTACCCCGGCGACCTCGAAAAGCTCGCGCTCCTGCGTGAAGCCGCCGCGCTCGCCTCCATGGAAAAGGGCAAGTGGGGCCAGGGCGGACAGTCCGACTTCAAGAAGAACCTCAACAAGAGCAACACGGACCAGGGCGACCGCATCATCCGCGCCGAGGACGACATCCGCGAGATGATCGAAAAGTATTCGAAGGAGATCGAAGAAGGCAACGAGTCCATCGACACCCGCCGCCGTCTCGCCGAACTCTATCTCCGCGCGGAAGAATACGAGAAAGCCATCGAGGCGTACAACTGGATCGTCAACAAGATGGGCACGCTCGACCCCGCCATCGACAAGGCCATCGAAAAGGCCAACACCGCCATCTCGAAACGCAAAGTCGAGCAGATGAAGGCGGAAGGCCGTCCGCAGGAAGAGATCGACGCCGAGATCAAGGCCAACTACGACTACCGCATGGAACGCTTCCAGGACCGCATCCGCCTGTACCCGAACGACCTCCAGATCCGCTTCGAGTACGCCGAACTCCTCTGGGAAGGCGGCGCCGTGGACGACGCTCTGGAACAGTTCCAGATCGCCCAGCGCAACCCGCAGCACCGCCTGATCGCCATCGTCTACCTCGGCCGCTGCTTCGCAGCCAAGAACCAGTTCGACATGGCCATCGAGCAGTTCAACCGCGCCCTTGAGGACATGCCCACCATGAACGCCGACAAGATGTTCACGCTGTACCACCTCGGCTGCACCTACGATCTGATGGGCAAGAAGAAGGAAGCGCTCGACTGCTTCAAGCAAATCTACGCCGTCGACATCAAGTATCTCGACGTCGCGGAACGCATCAACAGGTACTACGAGGAAAACAAGTAACGGCCCGAACCGCCGTTTTACGCGAAAACCCCCGGTTTTTTCTCCTCATGAAGCCGCCGTTTCATCCGGAACTGCGGAATTCGGGAGAACATGGCCGGGGGTTTTTCCATGTCGGCTTTTCGCCCGGAAACCGGAAAAATCGGGAAAAAATGCGTTTTTGAGGTTGATTATTTTGAAAAGGGTAGTATAGTGTTCACTGAAACAAAAAAACCGCGTCCGAAGACGCTTCGCGGCGCGGGAAACAGGCCCGGCATCCATCCGGGCGCAAACCGAATCCGCGACAGGAAGGAGCATCCAAAATGAGCGAAATGACCAATCTTCTCGACGAACTCGAAGAACGCATGATGAAGTCGGAAGAGTCCATGAAACACGATTTTTCCGCCATCCGCACCGGCAAGGCGTCGACCGCACTCGTCGATCCGATCACGATCGAGTACTACGGCACGCAGACCAAGCTGCGCGACGTGGCGGGCATCTCCACGCCTGATCCGCGCACCATCTCGATCCAGCCGTGGGACAAGTCCGCGCTGGCGAAGATCGAAAAGGCCATCATCGCCTCCAACCTCGGCATCACGCCCCTTAACGACGGCAAAGTCATCCGTCTGCCCATTCCCCCGCTCTCCGGCGAACGCCGCCAGCAGCTCACCAAGCAGGTGAAGGCCCGCTGCGAAGAGGCGAAGGTCTCCGTGCGCAACATCCGCCGCGACGGCAACGAGACCGCCAAAAAGATGGAAAAGGACTCCGTCATCAACGAAGACGAGCTCAAGGAACTCCTGGAAAAAATCCAGAAGCTCACTGACGAATACGTCAAGAACCTCGACGCCGTCTGCGCCGACAAGGAAAAGGAAATCATGACCGTCTGAACGGACATAACGCCTTTTCCGGTTCAAGCGCAACGCCGTCCGCCCCTGCCCGATTCCGGCATGGCGCGGACGTTTTTTTTATATGAAATGCGTTTTCCCGCGCGACAGAAAACGGCCGCCCCGGAATTCGGAGCGGCCGTTGCGTTTTTTGAGGCGGGCTAAGTTCAGTCGGCGGACGGTCTGAAGTCAATCACCTGCAGCTGGCGTTTGCGTTCGCCGTAGTATTCGTTCATCTGAGGCTGGGCGATGATGTCCCAGCGCACCCCCATGTCAAGGCGCTTGTTGAACGCGATGAAATCGCACACGTTGCCGTATTCGTCCGTGAAAACGCCCTTGGTATGGACGGGGCGAATCGTCATCAGCCGGGTGATCTCCAGGCCGCGGATCAAGTAGAGCGGCTGCGGATTGCCGTGTCCGAAAGGACCGAGCATGCCGTGGTAGTGGAAAAATTCTTCGTTGAGTTCGTCCAGCCGCACCACGCCGTCGTAGTTGATGTAGTTGGTCAGGTCGGACGGCTTGGCTTCCTCGCGCACGCACTTCTCAAATTCCTGCTGGAACTCGGCGATCTTGTCTTTGTTCATGCCGAGACCGACTGCCATTGGATGTCCGCCGTACCGGGTCAGCAGGTGCGAGCAACGGGAAAGAATCTTGATGAGGTTGAGCGTACCGACGCTGCGTCCGGAGCCGTGTGCCTCGTTGCCGATGATCGTGAGGACGATGGTCGGACGGTTGTAGTCGCGCGCGAAGCGCGAGGCGACGATGCCGATGACGCCCTGATGCCAGTTCTCGCCGGCGGCGATAATCGACATGTTCGAGGCGAATCCGGGCGCGCTTTCCACCTGGGCCTTCGCCTGGAGAAAGATCTCCTGTTCCTTCGCCTGCCGACGCTGGTTGAACTCGTCGAGCTTGGCGGCGTATTCATAGGCGTCCACGATATTGTCGGCGGTCATGAGCGCAAGCGCGGACGAGGCGTTGCCAAGGCGGCCGGCTGCGTTCAGGCGCGGCGCGAGCTTGAACGTGATGTCGGACGGCTGGATGTTGGCCCCGACCTTGGCGTGCTGGATCAGCGCGTTGACGCCGGGCCGAAGCTGCTTTTTGAGCATTTCCATGCCGTATTTGACCAGAATGCGGTTTTCGCCGAGCAGCGGCACGATGTCCGCCACGGTGCCGAGCGCCACAAAGTCCAGCACCTCCTGCATGTCGGTCGTGTAGCCCCCCTCGTTGTGAGCGCGACCGTAGATCACGAAAGCATGGGAGAGCTTGAACGCCACGCCGACGCCAGCCAGATGCAGCAGATCGTCCAGCCCGACCGGGTCGAGTTTCGGATTAATGGTGGCGAGCGCTTCGGGAAGATCGTCCTCGGCGGGCTCGTGATGGTCCGTGATGATGACGTCGATGCCGAGTTCGCGGGCCTTCTGCACGGCTTCCGCGCTGTTGATGCCGCAGTCGACAGTGACGAGCACGCCGCATTTCCCCCCGGGCACCGTTTCCAGCGCTTTCAGAAGAGAGTCGGGCGTGAATCCGTATCCGTCGTCGAACCGGTGTGGCAGAAACGATGTGACCAGGCCCCCGTTGCGTTCGAGAACCCACGACAGCAGAGCTGTGGCGGTGATGCCGTCCGTATCGTAATCCCCGTGGATGAGGATGCGTTCACGATTCCGGATCGCCTGCCAAAGCCGCTGGACGGCAATTTCTATGCCGGCAAATCTGAAAGGATCGCTCAGGTCGGCGAAGGTCGCGTTCAGATAGCGCCCAATCGTCTCGGGAGTAATGCCTCGGGAAGCCAGATAAAGCGCAACTGAGCGTATCACACCTGACTCGCGGATCAATCTGTCGACAATGTTTTCTTTACCGTCGGAAGAACATCTCCATATTTTGTTTTCCATTGCCTTCTTCTTGTTTTTTGATTACGAAAACACACTCTAAATATAACACCAAATCAGGAAACATCAACCGAAAAGAAAAAAAAAGTCGCGTTTTTTTCGTTTTGTGCTTGATTTTCCGGTGAAATGGCGTTATAGTATTTATCCCGACTGGCTGACAGTCGCCGGTTGCCGACGTGGCGGAATGGCAGACGCGCTGCGTTCAGGTCGCAGTCCTTTCACGAGGGTGAAGGTTCAAGTCCTTTCGTCGGCACCACTTTTCAGCTCAAAATCGAGCGTTTTGCCCCATTTCTCCCCCGTTTTCCCCCATCCATTTTGCTAACTGTCTTCTCAAAAGCAGCTTGGGATTCTTTGTGCTTTCACCCCTCGTGGAAGGACTGCGACCTGAACGCAGCGCGAGGCCGAAGAGGAAAGACATGGGGCTATGGTCTGCACACACTTGAGACATCCATCCTGCCGAAGATGAATCGCAAACGGAAACGCTTCACAAACCAGAAACTCGAATCCTTAATTGCGAAGGCTTGACGACAGGAAAACTTATGCCGACCTTATTCTTTGCGGCATGACCGGCAGATCGACCGGCGGACAAACGTTGATTCGCGGGTTGCATCGTGGAGCCGCCCGGTTGGCGGAGACGGCGACGGATTACAGCAGCTCGTCATCCTTCACGACGTTCGGCACCTGGAAGTCGTCCAGCTCGACGAACTCGTTCTTGCCGTAATTCAGCACGGCGCGCACCAGCGACGGAATCGGCAAAGTGGTGATGATCGACAGGACGATAATGGCGTTGAAGAAGCGGTCTTCAAGGATTCCGGCGTCCTTGCCGATTGCCGCAGCGGCGAGCGTGGCGGAGAGTTGCGGCACGGTCATGAGTCCGGCTGCGAGACTTGCCTTGTTGCTGTAGCCGGAGAACTTCATGGCGGCGAATCCGCTGCCGACCTTGCTGCCGACGAGCCCGACGATGGTCAGCAACACGATCACGATGTTGCCCATCTGGAAAAACGCGCTGAAATCGGTCTTCATGCCGATGGAGATGAAGAGGAAGGGAATCAGGAACCCGTAGCCGATGCTCTCGAATCTGCGGAACAGCAGCTGGTCACGCTCGCGCACCACGCGCGAAAGCCCCAGCCCGGCGATGAACGCGCCGACAACCAGATTGATGCCGAACAGTTCCCCGACGATGACCGTAACCAGAATCATGAGAAGCAGAAGCGTGATCACGATGTCGTCGCTGAGTTTGAAGTGCGACAGCACCCAGCGTCCGAATCCGTTTGTCAGAAAGATCATCGCGCCGAGATAAACCAGCACGATCAGCAGGAAGACCGGCAGGAAGCTGTTTCCCAGGATGTTCGTGTCCATATGGTCGAAAATTGACAGCGTGCCGCGTCCGACCATGTGCGAAATGTTCTGCGACTGCCGGAAGAGCTGCACGCTGACCGCCAGGAGGATGATTGAGGAGATGTCCGTAATGACCGTGGAGATCAGGACCGCCGCACCGAAACGGGTGTGGGACAGCTTCAGTTCGCGGATGACGGGGAACACGATGCCAACAGAATGCGAAGCGAAAAGCGAGGCGTAGAGCACCTTTCCCGCGAGTTCGTCCGGGCAGAAATGCTGGTAGATCAGGTAGCCCGTCGCGGCGGGAATGAAGAACGTCAGGACGCTCAGCATGACCACGGCTTTGCGCGCGGACCGAATCAGACGGAAGTCCGCCTCCATGCCGGCGAGCGCCATCAGGAACATCAGTCCGAGCGAACCGAGCGAATCCACGAATGTCTTGAATTGCGCCGTCGTGTTCGCCGCCGTCTGCGCCTCCGCTCCGGGCGCGCCGAGAAAGCTCAGCCACCCGGAGAGAACCGCCACCAGGTCGAATCCGAGCAGACCGTTCGATCCGATGAGCATGCCCACCACCAGCAGGGCGATCACATTCGGGATATGGTATTTGCGGAGCAGAAACGGGAATACCGCCATCAGGGCAGTCAGCGCGATGAAGAGGATCAGAAAGGATGAATCGTTCATGTTATTCGGTGGTTCTGGTTGTTCGGGCGGCGGAGAAAGGACGCTTTTCCGCGCCGCTCCGTACTATATCATCATCCGGTCCGTTTTTCAAGACGTCATCAGGGAAAAGATAAAAAAAAGGCCGCGTTGACGATTGTAAAAGTAAACGCACAGCAGGCAAAACGAAGTGAGCGGTTCGTGTTATGAAGGAAAAAGAGAGCGTTTAACGTGTATTCTTGCCCAGGCTCTCCGCAATGGCGCGGAAAGACAAGGGCTTCCCGAGATGTCGTTCCAGACGATTCCGATCTTCTTCGGTCAAATGCGCCATCTGCGGCCTTCTTTGAGGGTAAAAGTTTGCAAGACTAAACGCACCCCCCGGTTTTTGCAATACCAAACGCACCTGCCCCCCCTTTTTTTGAGTGTTGCATTTGCTTTTACAATCGTCAAAGTGAACATTTTTCATGCTTTTTTCGTTTTTACGTTTGACTTCCATCGAAACTATGGTATATTATATGAACACACTTGATGTGGGGTATTAGCTCAGTTGGCTAGAGCGCCTCGCTGGCAGCGAGGAGGTCATGAGTTCAAGTCTCATATACTCCACCATTGAATTTCACGCGCTCCCTCTCCGAGCGCTTTTTTTATGTCCGCAACCATGTCATCAACCCCCTGCGTTTGAGCAGTTTGCGGAACCATCCTTCCCCCAGGTGGCGGTCATGGGAAAAGATGATTTTCCCAAAAAACGGCCAAAACGGGCCCCATTTTTCTCCATTTTCTCTGTTTGGAGGACCGAGTCCTCCCCCGCGCTGATATGCGTAGCCTTTCGCATAAACGCACTAAAAACACGACTCACATGACACGTGTCATGGTAACCCCTCAGTGTGATACGTCTCGAGGTAAGGTGCGGCGAGGGAGATGTTGTTTTTTTTGAAAAAATCTGCGGATGGTTGGAATTAGTCCAACGGAGATGCGGCTCGCTTCCAGTTTTGCGGAAG
>Ga0265298_10000495_pt1 | contig 58716 bp, 35 predicted proteins | sample AusTroGonzalo_MG_3_FD_193486 | JGI IMG/M metagenome (GOLD analysis project Ga0265298, IMG submission 193486) | Bovine rumen microbial communities from tropical cattle in Woodstock, Queensland, Australia - Gonzalo_01 | ecosystem: Host-associated > Mammals > Digestive system > Stomach > Rumen ... | reverse complement strand
CTTCGTCATCTTTGCCGAGAGTTGGTGGCTTACCGCATACGCCTGCGCGTTTTTCCTCACCATATATTATTTCGCCAGCAGTTTCCACAGCTACGGCATCAGCCTCGATGCACACTATGTGGAAGAGGCCAGCAAAAGCCAGTTGAGCGACGAATCGGAGGCACAGGCGGCAGCACCTTCTACTGCCAATCCTTCGGAGACCTCTGTGATTGAGGAGTTTGTGCTCAGCGAAGACGACAAGCAACGTATGGAACAAGCGGCCCAGCAGTGGGCTGAAAGCGGTGCCTATCGGCAGCCCAATCTTACCTTGAGCATCGTCGCCAACGAGATGAACGTGCAACGCTATATGCTGAAAGCCTGGCTACAGCAATCGGAATACGGCAAGCTGAGCAATTGGCTCAACCGCCTCCGCATCGCCGAAGCCCAACGTTTCATGAGCACCCACCCCGACTGGAGCCTCGATGCCGTCGCCGAACACTGCGGATTGAGCCTCTCCAGCTTCCACCGCGTGTTTCACGAAATCACAGGCATCACCCCCGCCAAGTTCCTCAAGGGTTTAAGCTGATTGTCTGGACTGCTTCATACCTCGCAGTGACGCAAAGCGTGGCCATACAAAGCTTTGCTCTTCTCGCGGTAGCGACAACGGTGCATGCCCCGTTGTTGGCAAAGCCGAGCATATTCCTATCATTCAATCACCATCTTCTGTACCTTAACATCATCGCCGTTGATAAGGCGCAAAACATAAACGCCCGGAACCATTCCGCTGGTAGAGACGTTGCGCGCAACGTCTGTACAACGAATCATGCGCCCCGTCACATCCATTATCTGCAACGTTCCCTCGCCATTGATGATGATGTTTCCATTGCTGATGAAAGCAAAGGTCCCTGAGCCTGTCGAAGGGCCGACCGCAAACACTAATTTGAAGCGGCTCTCATAGTCCGTCGTCTTGGCGGTGAAGGTGTATGTAGAGACGCAATGCCTTGCGTCTCCACCATTCGGGGCCAGCAGATCCACGTCGGCACCAGTCAAATTATCAATCAGGTGCAAATACGACATTTCCACATGGTCTGTATTGACCGTAATCGTGTAGGTGCCGTTTTCCTTGGCGCGGAAGTTGACAGACATTTCACTTTGGCCGTTGCTGCAGGCGATGGCGTAGTCCTTTCCGCCTTGCGGGAGGTAGATCTTCGTGCTGTTCTTGTTGATTTGGAACTTGGGCAAGGTCTGGCTGGTTCCTGAGCCTGTCGAAGGATCGCCGATGCGCACAATGGCGCGGTCGATGACAGAGGACGTTGAGCCGGTTCCTGAGCCTGTCGAAGGACGGCTAAGGTTGAGAACAACCTGCTCTATTTCAGGTTTTGGGTCACGGCCTTTGCCAGGCGCTTGGGTGCAGAACGTCACCTTGTTGTTATCGTCTTCTGTTTGAACGATGATGCCTTCCATGGGAGCGATGCTATTTTGATTCGCATCGGCAGCTATAATCTCGCTGCCATCGGCATTCATGACGTAGAAGTCGAGTCCTTCAGCGATATAAGCCGTCTCAACGAAGGGGTTGCCCACGAGGTTCCAGCCTTGTTGCAGTGTCACCTCCTTCGAATTGTCTGTGTTGAACTCGCCTGCAAAGACCAACGTCCTGTTTTCCTTGCTGGCGTAGAGGTAACCCATGCCGTTGACGAGTTTGAAGTCTGCGGTGTGGGCGGGGTTGTTGTAGTTCTCCCATTCCTTGTCCGCGCTTTGGTTGAAGCGGTAGAGGTCGTAGTCGTATTTTTCAGTGGCCTCGTCATAACTTCCCAAGAGGTTGTGGACCTCCGAAGGCGCAAGGCTTCCCGCAACCGGCGAGGCAATGAACACCCAATGGTCGCTCTCGGTGCTGTTGCCGTAGCCGATGACCTGCTTAATGATAACGCCCTCGGGTCGCAGCGTCTTGCCGTTGATGGGGTATGTTTCGTTCTCCATGGCGATGGTGCCGCTGTAGGTGTGGCCGTCCTCATCTTTGAAGGTCTTGGTGAGGGTGAGTGTGCCGTCGGCGAAGTAACTGTTAGCATAAATGTAGTCGGTGGGGTTCGTCCAGCTGAGGGTGATGTTGGGGGCAACGATGCCGTATTCTCCTCCAGTAATTTCCACCTGACCGCCTTCAATGGTGACATTGCCATAAAGGGTATAGATGCCGTAGAGTCCATTGGCCGTTACTTGGCCGCCGTTGATGGTCAAAGATTCGGTGGAATTGATGCCGTATATGTTGTTTCCATTTACATTCGTCACTTGGCCGCCGTTGATGGTCAAAGAGCCATCGGAACTGATGCCGTAAGAGGATTGGTTTCCGTTTGCATTGACCGTCACTTGGCCGCCGTTGATGGTCAAAGAGCGATTGGACCTGATGCCGTTAGTGTAGTTTCCATTTGCATTGACCGTCACTTGGCCGCCGTTGATGGTCAAGTCTTCGAAGACGCTGATGCCCGCGGCAGATTCCTTATCAACGTTCACGTTGAGTTGACCCTTGTCTGCACCTGTGCTCTGTGCATAGACGCTGAAGGATGAGTGCACCTCATCCGTATACGAATAATTATCCGGATAACTTATGCCCATGTTGTCACTGATGGGTTCGACGTTCATCTCGGCACCGTCCTTGAGGATGAGGTGAACCTCACCCACAATTTCGATATGCTCGTAATAATTGATGAAGCCGTTCACCACATACCATGTTTCTTGGCCTGCTGTGCCGAGGGTGGTCTCCGTGCCATCGAGGGGATAGTAATAGGTACAGGTCTGCGCCGCGCCGTTCTCGTCGATATAGCTGACGGATGGAATGGTGCAGTTGGCAGTGATGACGACATCCACCTCCGCATTGGGCATGGTGAGGGTATAGTCGTTTCCGCTGGCATTCAAGGTGGCTCCTTCGGTTACGCTGTAGCCCGTGAAGTTAAAGCTTGCAGGCACTGTGTTGCTGATGGTGAGTGCAACCGACTCTCCGCTGCCAGCGTAGAGCACATTATTATATTTAATGCCTGTGCCATAACTGGTGATGCCGGAAGTGGCATACGCGGTGGCTGTTCCGGCATTGGCCGCGGTGACGAAATTGCCTGCCGTGATGCTGTGGGCCTGCTTGCCTTGTGCCGCGCCGAACGCGGTGGTGTAGTAACTGTTGGTTTCTGAGCAGTGTTCTTGCCAGCCACGGGCAAAGGTGGCACTGTTGTAACTGGCGTATGCTTCGCCTTCGGCGAGTGCGGCAGGGGCATAGAGGCAGTTGGTGATGGTGACGGTCTTGCTCGCGCCTGTCCATCCGATGAAGCCTCCGTTGCTGCTGCCTTGGCCGTTGATTTGTAGGAGTTTGCCGTTGAAGACGCAGCCTGTGAAGTTGATATTCCAGCCCGAGTCTCGGCTCCAGGCCACGAAACCGCTGTTGCTGCCGCCCGCGCTATGGATGACGGCACTGCTCACGCAGTCGTTGAAGTTGACGGTGTGCTCGCAGAGGCCCACGAAGCCGCCCGCGTATTGTTCGCCCGTGACGGTTATTTCGACATTGCTCATGCAGTGCTCGATGGTCACGGTGCCGTAGAGGTGGCCGATGAGTCCGCCAGTGCCAGTATGCGCGGAATGAGGATTAGGGTTGTTGCAGGTGTAAGTGGAGTAGATGTGGCCGGCGATGGTGAGGTTACGGAAGATGGGCGAGGTGCTCCAGGTGGTATAGACGAAGGGTGCTACAAACTCTGCATCGATTGGATTATCGGCGGATCCGTAGTCGAGGGTCAGCGTGTGCCCTTGGCCTTCGAAGGTGCCGCTGAAGGGCTTGTCGTTGCTGCCAGCCATGCGGGTGATGGTGATGTCCGCGCCCAATTTCACGGTCTTGCCGTTGAACGACTCGCCGCCTACGATGTAGTCGCAGAACACATCCCAGCCGGTAGCATTGTGGATGGTGTACTCTGTGCCCGCGTCATTGACGGAGAAGTCGTTGCTGCTGTAGGGGCGCAGCGTCTTGCCGCCGATGTTAGATATCTCCTGATCGCTGAGTGTGTTAGTGTAGCCCGTCGCGCCGTCGTATAAGGTCTTGCCAGTGGCAATGGCGACGCTGCCGTTTGCAGAGTAACTGCTGGCGTTGATGAAGTCGGTGTAATTCGTCCAGCCGAGGGTGATGGTTCCAGAAGATTTGAGGCCGTTATAGCCGCTGCCTCCAGTGGCGCTGACCTGTCCGCCACTGATGGTAATGTTGCCAATTGTAGATATTCCACTGGCGCCATTTGAGATGGCGGTGACATTGCATCCTACGATGTTAACGCCGGAATATGCGTAAATGGCATTGCCAATAGAGCCGGTGGCGGTGACTTTGAGCGTGCCGGTGCCGTTTTCTTGGCCGTAGATGCTCAGAGTAGCAGTATTACCATAACTGTCAATAATTCCGTCGGTATTGCTACTGGAAATGGTGAAGGTCTTGCCGTCGGCGAGGATGAGGTTGAGGTTGCCATTGCAACGGATTTGTTCGCTTGAGTTACTGATGTTGACATCGCTGTTGACGACGTACCACTGGTTTGCTGTGAGATTACCTGTACCTGTGAGCACGGTGGCGGTCACGTCGTGGCGTGTGCCGTTCTCGTCGATGTAGTAGGTTTGTACGGTTTCTGCCCACGCCGTTGCGCAGGCCATCATGATTGCGAGCGTCATGGTTGCCCGCATGAGATTGTGTTTGATGATAGATACTTTTTTCATTTTATGATATTGTTTATGTTGTTGTTGTCTGTTTGTAGGGCTGTCACACTGTGGCAGCCGCTTGTTCGTGTTCGTGTCCCCCCGACTGCGCTGGGCTTGTCGAGGGTTAAGCAAGTATCGTCCCTTCGGGACGATGTCACTCGCCCAAAAAGAACCGGCAAAAGTACAGAAAAAGATGATTGTCAAAGACAAAAAGCATTTTTTTGATGAAATGCTTGCGGAATGGGAAAAAGGTTGTATTTTGGGCGTGATGGAATGAAGTCAACTCACGCAAACCGTTTCTCCATGCGAAGAACGTTCTTCCCATCCGTGCGCTCATAGTTGATACTGTCCATCAGGTTGCGGACGAGGAAAACGCCCAAACCGCCGATGGGACGCTCGTCTACGGTGAGGGTGGTGTCGGCCTTGCTCACACTGGTGGGGTCAAACTCGGCACCCGTATCGCTGAGGATGAATCGTATCCGGCTCTCGTCTGCCTCAATGGTTACGCTTATATTTCCCTCAGTATTATTTGGATAGGCATAATCAATCACATTGGTGACGGCCTCCTCAACGGCCAACTTGATTCTGTTGGCAAGCCCGCTTTCCATGTTCAGGGCAGCCGTGGCCGACTTCACAAACGCATTGAGTTTCGTGATTTCGCTCACTTTATTATTCAGTGTCAAGCTCTCGCAAAAAACGAGTGGTTTTTCCTGAGGCGTGTATTGAATGGCCAGCAAAGTGAGGTCGTCGCTTTGCTCGGCACCGTCGACAAAAGCGTTCACCCGATTGGTCATTGTTTGGATGAGGTTCTCCGATACAATGGATTCATTTTTAATACAATCCTGCAATCCCTTTTCGATACGCTTCACCCCGAAAAGTTCGCGGCTTGCGTTCTTGGCTTCGGTCAGGCCGTCGGTGTAAAGGAACAGGCTCTCGCCCGGCAGCAACACGGTTTCCTGAGTAGTGTAAACAAGGTCGTCCATCACGCCCAAAGGCAGATGTGCCTTGGCAGGCAGGCACTTGGTTTCCTTGCCGACAATGAAGGGTTTTTCGTGTCCGGCGTTGCAATAGCGCAACCGTCCCGTGGGCAAGTCGAGCACACCGATGAAGAAGGTGACAAACATGTTCTGCTCGTTGCGTTGGCAACCAATCTCGTTCAAGGCTTGCATGATACGCGCAGGATTGCTCTCATGTGCTGATACTGAGCGGAATAGGGCGTTTGCCACAGCCATCACCAAAGCGGCGGGGATGCCTTTGCCGCTCACGTCGCCGATGCAGAAAAACAGTTTCTCGTCGCGGATGAAATAAGAGTAAAGGTCGCCGCCCACCATCTTGGCGGGTTCAAGCAAACCTGCGATATTGCAATCGTCGCGTATGGCTGTCGCGTCACTCTTGGGCAACATGGACATTTGTATGTTTCGCGCGATATTCAACTCACTGTCAATGTGTTCCCGCTCCAAAGTGGCCTGTTGCAGCTTGGAAATGTTTTTCGCGGAACGCTGGATAATGAAGGTGAGAATCAGCAAACCAACAAAGGTCAGCAGCAGGTTTCTCCATCGGATTGTTATCAAAGGTGCAAACACTTCATCGTCGTAATTGACGACTGCTATTCTCCACGGTTTCAGGCTGTTGGGCGAACTGTAAAACACATAACCCTTCGAGCCGTCTTCATTGTCGATAAAGGGTAGGAGTGTGGAATGGCCCGAAGAACTGACATAACGCTCACGGGTACTGTCGTTAATTATGTCAAGGGTCTCTTCCGCAAGTTGATGCGTGTTTCCAACCTCCACCGGACCACATATCAACCTGCCCTCACCCGAAATAAGGATATTGTAGGAAGAAGGGAATATGTGTTTGGCATTCAGTTGTTTGCCAATCCAATCAGCATTAAGGTCAACGCCAATAATGGCCACTATGTCGCCTAATTCATCCTTGAGGGGAAAAGTGTAGGTGAGAAGCGTCAATTTCGGGTCGTCCTCGTCGCGATAAGGCTCGCTCCAAAAAGAGGAATCGTTGTATATCGAGGTGATGAAATTCGTATTTTTGGTATAGTCGTGTTTCTCGGAAGCAAGTTGAACGGTTTCTATCTTCTCACCACGACGAAAGCTATAAGGCTCAAACAAGCGACCTTTTTCGGGGTAATAGTTGGGTATCATGGCGATGCAACAGCCGTTGAAATTGGGGTTCTGTTCCACGATGCGGCGCGTGATGGAAAACAGGGAATCAGGATAGGGGAGGAACTGCTTGAATTCCCAACTGCGGTTTCGTAGCGCAAGCTCCACATCCTCAAGTGAATGCTTGATACCCAAGGACTTGATGACCAACTCCATCTCGGCGTTCCGTTCCAAATCGGAGCGGATTTGCTTACGTGCAGAATATTGCTGGATACCCGAAATCAACAGCATGAGCACCGCCGCCGTGATGAGGATGGCGACACCTGACCTGTTACGGATACTTTTGGAAATGCTATTCAACTTATTCATAATTGATTATTTACCGATGCAAAAACGGGAAAATATGGAACCAAGTACCTCATCCGTGGTGATTTCGCCAGTAATCGTACCGAGATAATGTAACGCTTCACGTAAATCTTGCGAAACCAAGTCGGTAGGGATGTTCATTTCAAGTCCTTGTTTAACTTGAAGAAGGGCTTCGCTAGCGTGGGTCAGGGCTTCGTAATGCCGCACGTTGGTCACCAAAGTGGCGTCGGGATAGGCGAGGGGCTGGCTATGTTTCAGGGTGTTGTAAAGGTCGTTGAGGCCAAAGCGATGCTTCGTCGAGAGACAAATCACCATGATTTCGTCGTTGTCCAAATCGACGCGGAGTTGACCCAACAGGGTTTCACCTTGGTCGGCCAAAGTGTCCACCTTATTAATACATAGGATGAGTTGCTGGTGCTCAAGGTCGATTCTTTCGAGGATTTCGTGTGCCGCAAGAAACAGGTTTTCAGCATTTTTTGTTGCGTCAAGCATCCCAATGACCACCGTAGCTTCGGCGATTTTCCGATAAGAACGCTCGATACCGATTTTCTCGATGGTTTCCTCCGTCTCTCGCAAGCCCGCCGTGTCGATGAAACGGAACAGTATTCCATTGATATTCAACGTTTCCTCAATCGTGTCGCGAGTGGTGCCGGCAATATCGCTCACTATGGCGCGGTCTTCTCCCAAGAGGGCGTTCAAGAGGGTGCTTTTGCCCGTATTCGTCTGGCCCACAATGACTACAGGAACGCCGTTCTTGATGGCGTTGCCCAAGCGGAACGAGTCTTTCAGTCGGTTGACATGCGCCAAAGTCTCTTCCAATAAGGCTTTCAGTTGGCTGCGGTCAGCGAACTCGACATCTTCCTCGCTGAAATCCAATTCCAATTCCATCAACGAGGTCATTTCCAATAGTTTGGAGCGCATCACTTGAAGTTCCTTGGAAAATCTGCCTTTCAGTTGGTTGATGGCCACACGATGGGCGGCTTCGCTCTCCGAACTAATCAAATCGGCGATGGCTTCGGCTTGGGCAAGGTCGAATTTCCGGTTGACGAAAGCACGACGAGTAAATTCTCCAGCTTCGGCCATGCGGCAACCATGGGCAATGAGGATTTGCAACAATTTCTGCTGGACATACACCGAGCCATGCACGCTGATTTCAGCCGAATCTTCGCCCGTGAAAGAGTGGGGGGCTTTGAAAAATGTTACCAAAACCTCGTCGAGCATTGCGCTATTGTCCACAATATGACCATGATAAGCCTTGTGGGAAACGAGTTTCGCAAGGTCGAAAGGCTGGCCGTTTTGTTGGAAAATACCCCCGACAATCGGCAGGGCATTTTGGCCCGATACGCGCACAACCGCAATGGCCCCCATGCCGTGCGGCGTGGCGATGGCGCAAATGGTGTCAGTATTTAAGAAATTGGTTTGCATGGTAAATCGGCGTTTCGACAGGCTCAACGACCTTGGTTTTTGCAGGTCCCTGAGCATGTCGAAGGGCCGTTCAATTTAACATAATATTAGAAGGGCAGGTCGTCCACACTGTCGTCGCCCGCCGACGGATAGAAGTCCTGTGCAGGCGCGCCTACGGGTGGCGTTTGGTGCATCATGGGCTGCTGGACGGGCTGAGCAGGAGCCGCTGCGGGAGCAGCAGGTGCAGCCGCCACGCCAACGGGGTCGAAACGCCACACGCGCACGTCGGTGTACCATTTTCCGTTAAATTCACGCGACGAAATGTCGATTTGTGCCTTGATGGTCTGTCCGGGCGCAAATCTCTGGATTTCTTCGATTTGGTTCGTCCAACAAATCAAACAGACCGTGCGGGGATATTGTTCTTCCGTTTCGATGATGAGTTCTTGTTTGCGCCACGGTCCGCGGGCGCTGGTTCCTTCAGTCAGAGTGCCGAGTCTGACCACTTTTCCAATAATTTCCATTGTGTATGATTTAATGATTTAAAATTCAAAGATTTAAAATTCAAGATTTAAAGATTCATGGGATTATTCAGTTCGCCTGAATTTCAGACCGCAAATTTAGGCATTTTCTTCAATATTTTACCATTATTTCAAATTTTCCCTTTTTGAAAATAATGAATATTATGTTAAATTATAAATATTGGGGTTATGGTAAGCCTCATTTTCTTCCAGTGAATTGGCTCACACATTGGAATGAAATTGGAGGCTTACTACCTCAAAATATATTCATCGCAATCACCGCACAAGCCTCCGCGTCTGCCAAAGCGTTGTGATGGTTTTTCTCAATGTCGTAGCCGAAATGCAAGGCCACGGTCTGCACTTTGTGGTTCTCCACATCGGGCACCAACTGCTGCGAGCCTAAATGCGTGCAATAAAACGGATAATTCGGATACTTGATATGATAATATTCGTGCAACGCCCGCAACACACGTTGGTCGAACGAAATGCCATGCGCCACCATCGGCAAACCAGCCACCTTATGAGCTATCTGATACCAAACCGCAGGAAATGATTCCGCGTTCTCTGTGTCTTTCTTCTTGATACCGTGTACTTTGGTCGTGTAGAAATCATAATGGTTCGGCACCGGCTTGATGAGGCTGTAAAAACGGTCGACAATCTCATCATTCCTCACGATGACAACACCCACACTGCACGCGCTCGTCAGTTCGGCGTTGGCGGCTTCAAAGTCGATGGCAGCAAAATCGCTCAGATGATACTTGGGAATATAACCGGGCCATTCGGCATCAGGCCAATCGCCGCCGCCCCTGATTCTTTCCTTTGCCTTTTCCTTCGGTTGATTTTTTCGGTTCCAAAACATATCGGGCGCAAAAATACGGAAATTCATTTGCCGTTCCGAAAATTAATGCTACCTTTGCCCAAAATTGGAAGGTCACTCCTACCCTTTTCAAACGTTTTTGACTATTAACTCATTATTAATCAATAAAATAAACACACTGCTATGAAAAAGTATGTTTGCGACGTCTGCGGTTACATTTACGACCCAGAAAAAGGCGATCCCGATAGCGGCATCGCTCCCGGCACTCCGTTTGAGGCCATTCCCGACAGTTGGTCCTGCCCGCTTTGCGGCATCGGCAAGGACAGTTTCTCTGTCATGGAATAAAAGGTTTTTGTAGGGCTGTCGGATTACGGCAGCCGTAATCGGCATCACCCAAAATGCGGTTGCCACGGTGTGACAGCCCTACAACCAAATTTTAATCCTATGGATACCAAGGCATTATTCAACATAGGTTACGGGCTTTACGTCCTGACCACCAATTACGACAACATCGACAACGGCTGCATCGTGAACACCGTGATTCAGGTCACGAGCAACCCGCTGCAAATTTCCGTGACGGTCAACAAGGGTAATTACACGCACGACCTTATCAAGGATTCTTGTGTGTTCAATGTCAGCATGTTGACCACCGAAACGCCGATGAAGGTTTTCGAACATTTCGGATTCCAATCAGGGCGCAAGGTGAACAAGTTCGCCGACTGCGAGACCGAACATCGCGCCGTGAACCATGTGCTCTACATCCCGAAATACACCAACGGCTATTTGGCCTGTCGTGTCACCAAGAGCATCGATTTCGGCACACACACCATGTTCATCGCCGATGTGCTTGACGCTCAAGTGCTTTCCGACAAACCCTCTGTCACTTACGACTATTACCAAAAGAACATCAAACCCCAACCGCAACCCGCCGAGAAACCCAAGGACGGCAAACGCCGTTGGGTGTGCAAAGTGTGCGGCTACGTCTACGAGGGCGATTTCCTCCCCGACGACATCGAATGTCCGCTCTGCAAACATGGTAAGGAGGATTTTGAGGAGGTTTTTTAGCTGTGGAGACGTGCCGCGGCGCGTCTCTACAAAACAACGAAACAATTGATTATATGCAACAAATACAATTAACCGAAAACATTTATTACGTCGGCGTGAACGACCGCCGCAGCGACCGTTTTGAAAACCACATGGAATTGCCCAACGGCGTTTCCTACAATTCCTACCTCATTGTGGATGAGAAAGTTGCCTTGATTGACCCTGTTGAGGCGGGCTTCATCGAGGAATATCTTTTCAAAATCAAGTCGGTGCTGCAAGGCCGCAAGGTCGACTACCTTATTATTAATCACGACGAACCCGACCACAGCAGCAGTATTGCCGCCGTGTTGAGGGAATGGCCCGAGGTGCAAGTTGTTGGCAATGCCAAGACCTTTGCACCCTTAGAGGCTTTTTATGGCCCCATTGAGAACAAGAAAACCGTGGCCGAAGGCGAAACTTTATGCCTCGGCTGCCACACTTTGCAGTTTTTCATGGTGCCGATGGTGCACTGGCCTGAGTCGATGGTGACCTATGAGCAATGCAGTGGCATCGTCTTCAGCAACGATGCCTTCGGTGGCTTCGGTGCCCTCAACGGCGGCATCTTCGACGACCAAGTCAATTTGGCCTTTTATGAGGACGACATGCGCCGCTACTACGCCAACATCGTCGGCAAGGTGGCTATGCAAGCCCTGAAAGCCATTGAGAAATTGGGCGCATTGAAAATCAAGATGATAGCCCCATCGCACGGTCTCGTTTGGCGTAGCAACCTCGCTTGGGTTATCGGTAAATACTCCCAATGGAGCAAGCAAGAAAGCGAAGAAGGCGTGGTCGTCGTCTACGGCTCTATGCACGGCAACACAGGCGTGATGGCCGACATTGTGGCGCGTGGCGCGGCTGAGGCTGGCATTAAGGAAGTGAAGGTCTATGATGTGGCCAAGACCGAGGTTTCGTTCATCATGAGCGACATCTGGAAATACAAAGGCGTCATCATCGGAGCTTGCGCGCATTACGCCAACATGTTCCCTAACATGACCCTTTTGACCCACGAAATCAACGAGTTCAAGCCGAAGGACAAGTGCTATGGTTTGTTTGGCGGCATGAGCTGGAGCGGCGGTGGTGTGAAAACCCTCGCCAAATACGCCGAGGAAGGCAAATGGAACCTCGTTGCAGAAAATGTCGAGGTGAAAGGTGCTCCCATCCGCGAAGAGGATTGGGACAGGCTCTATAACCTTGGAAAGGCTGTGGCTGAAGCGATAAAGGGTTAATCCCCTACCCCGTTTTATAAAAAAATAAGCCCTTGATTCTCAGGGGCTTATTTTTTCAATTTCTTACCTCTTTTTCCAAACCTTCAATAGGCTTTTGCCCACGGCTGAAAGGTTGTTGTAAGTATATGAGGGATAACGGCTTTCCTCGCCACCGAAGCCGAGATAAAAACGGGCAAGATTCTCATCATCGGAACCTTCAAAGTCGAAGGTCAGCGGCTGGCCGGCATATTTTCTGATGGTTTGGTCAATCATGAAAGTCATGGCTTGCATTTCCTTGCCTTTTTCATTTAGTCCAGAGAAAAGGAAGGTGATACGTCCGTTCGACTTCATGAAAATGGCGGCGCACAAAATTTCGCCCAACGCCTTGTCCCTCACGCCGAGAACGAAAGCCGCCTTGCGGTTCATGGCCGTCTTTCCCAAATAGGTCAAGACATTATACTCCTTGTCGCCCCATTTTTCCAATGAAGCCCCCCGATTGTCCCTGAACAAAGCCACGACATGATAGGGAATCACGTTGTAAACCAGTTCCAATCCGTTGCTTTCCGCCTTGGCGAGATTGCGTTTCGTGTTGGTATGATACTTCGCCTGAATCGTATCATAATCCTGATTTAGGTCAAGAATCACATTCCTATGATATTCAACACCTTGAAAACTTTCACTTAAAGCGTTGCCTTCATTCAATCGGATTTCGGCGAAACGGTATTTTGAAGGAATCGCCTGCAAGAAACGCTCCGTTTTTTCAGGCGACAACGCTTCCTTTGAGAAAACGCCCAACTGCTGTGCAAAGTAAGGTTGGAAAAGGTATTTCACACCGAACTTTTTGCCCCCCGTAAGAGGCATGACCGTCTTGTAATCGTCCTCCACCAAAGCCTCCCAGCCCTGATGGACGATATCGAGATACCAAGAATAGGCATACACATTGCCGCATTCGGCGATGGTGGCGTCCCATTTTTTCAAGTTGATTTGGTTATGTGTAAGGTATTGAATCATAGCATTATGTATTCGATTAGCTGACGGTACATCTCAGGCCAGCCGACCCAACGCTGTTCACCGCCAAGGGTTTCGTTATGTGTCAGATAAATAAAGGTGCCGCCTACGGCTTTCACTTCATCAACAAGTTGTTTGGCCAACTGGAGTGAGGCTTCCACATCAAGGTTGAGGTAGTCGCGCATAGTGCCGTCCATCAGCGCAAAAGGATGTACGCGCAGGTTGGTCACCATGTCGTTTTCGAGGTCATAGAAACGGAAAGTGTCGGCGATGCCGGCGCGGAATCCAGCCTGTGAGGCAAAACCCATTGTATAGTCGTCACTGATGTCCAACTCTATGAGTTTCTGATAGCTACGCGGCAGGTTCATCCGTAGAAAATGTTGTCGGCTCTTGGTCAACGGACGATGCAGCACCTCCGACAGCCTGTCGATTTCCATACGCAGCTTCTCGATGTCGAGATACGACGAAAACGAGGGATGAATGCCCACATCGGCATAGTCGCCCAAATGCTTAATCAAGGCTTGAAACTCCGGCTTTCGGATGGAAATATTCTTGTCGTTGGTGTCGTAATCGCCACAAAGGATGAAGTATATCGGCCTGAGTTTGAACTCTTTCTGAAGCTCAAACTGGAAATCGAAGGAATCGAATGGGTCTTTGCGTTTGCCGCGCAACACTTGATGGCGTTCCCGAATTCGTGCCTTGTCGCCCTCGGCCAAATCCTTGAGGAAGCCGCCCAAAGTCCTGTAGACGCCTTTGTTTTTATAGGCCCAAGCTGCATCCACATCGTAAGTTGGGACGAAAGTGAATTTGGGTTGCTTCACAGGAAGGTCGGGATAGTATTCCTTCAACTTGTTTCCTAAGCACTTAGCCCAAATATTGACCAAAGGCTTCTGGAGCATTCCGTTTTCGTACATCCATGAAGAATCGGCGCGGAAACGTCCATATTGGTCACGCACCTGCGACAAGTATTCCTCATAGCGCGAAACCAAGAAAAATGAAGCCGCAAACACGTCGAAAGGCATCAGGTTGCCATTGCCAAAGACCGCGAAAGGCGCCACCGTACCTTCGTATTGTGCGGAACGGAAACTCTGCTCGTGGATGTGACGCTCGAAAAGCAGCTCACCTGCATTGACAAAAGGTTCGTCGCCAAGACGTTGTGGGCCATAATGCAGTTTTGGGCCTTCAAACGCCTTGAACGTGTCGGCATCGGTGGTAAAGTCGTAATCAATACCCAGAAACTGGCTGAGTATCAATTCAAAAACATACATGACGCGACCCGTAATCCTTGGGACTAAGACGAGCATTTTCATAGGGCAAAAATAGTAGGATTTTCGATACGAAAGGCAAATCCGTCGAAAATTGTTGCCACTTCGCCGAAGCAATGCCTAAAAGTTGTAATTTTGTCGGTTAATATAGTAGCCAACGAATATGGAGAATTTCGTCGTATCCGCCAGAAAATACAGGCCTATCACCTTCGACACCGTCGTGGGTCAAGGCTCCATCACATCCACCTTGAAGAACGCCATCCGCAACAACTCATTGGCGCAGGCCTATTTGTTTTGCGGTCCGCGCGGTGTGGGCAAAACCACTTGCGCCCGAATCATGGCCAAGACCATCAACTGCCTCAACCCTACCGAGAACATGGAGGCCTGCAACGAATGCGAGTCGTGCCAAGCCTTCAACAACAATGCTTCGTTCAACATTTACGAGCTTGACGCAGCTTCAAACAATTCGGTGGACGACATCCGCAATTTGGTCGACCAAGTGCGCATCCCGCCACAAATCGGAAAGTACAAGGTCTACATCATCGACGAGGTACACATGCTCAGCAAGGACGCCTTCAACGCTTTCCTGAAGACCTTGGAAGAGCCTCCGGCGTATGCCAAATTCATCCTTGCCACGACCGAGAAACACAAAATCATCCCAACCATTCTCTCACGTTGCCAAATATTTGATTTCAAACGTATTACGGTTGACGACATCGCAAAGCATCTGGCCTTTGTGGCACAAAGCGAAGGCGTCGACGCCGAACCCGAAGCCCTGAACATCATCGCACAGAAGGCTGATGGTGCCCTTCGAGACGCGCTTTCCATCTTTGACCAAATGGTCAGCTTCAGCGGCAAAAGCATCACCTATAAGGATGTCATCGACAACCTGAACGTCCTCGACTACGATTATTACTTCCAAATCGTTGACCATATCCTGCAAGGCAACACCAGCGATATTCTTCTGATTCTCAACGACATCATCAGCAAAGGTTTTGAGCCGCAGCACTTTGTCAGCGGCATGGGCAACCACTTGAGGAGCCTTTTGGTTTGCAAAGACCCCATCACGGTGCAACTTTTGGAAATCAGCGAACAATTGAGGCAAAGGTACTTGGCGCAATCGCAAGCCTGTCCCCTGCCCTTCCTGATTAAGGCATTGGAAATCAACAACCAATGCGACATCGATTACCGCGCTGCCAACAACAAACGCCTGCATTTGGAAATCGCCTTATTAAAGATGTGTGCCTTGTGCAGCAATGCTCTGACCCTGCCGACAGCGCAGGCGCAACCCGTTCAAATGCCACAGAACAGGCCTGCACAACAACCTGTTTCACAGGGAGATGCGCAGACACGTGCGTCTGCACCTACGCCAACCTCACAACCAATATCTGCCACGACAACGGGGAATGCCCCATTGCCAGCAACGCCCAATCCCAACCCTATCCAACCAACAACCCAACAACCTACTGCTCCCGTTTCGACAGGCTCAACGTCCGCCCAGCCAACAGTCAGGCCACGCGGCACCACCAGTAGCATCAGCATCAACAAAGCCATGCAACAAGCCGAGCAGAAGACAGAAGAAAAGGAAGAGGCCCTAAACACACCTTTCACACAAGAGCAATTGACCGCTTCGTGGACCGACTTTATCAACCGATACAAGAACATTTCGCCCAATTTTGCGGCGGCCATGGGAAAATACACCCCGAAATTGGTCGGCACTTCAGAAATCCATTTCAATGTGGACAACCTGCTCTTCGAGCACGACACGGAAGGCATGAGCGCCTTGAAGCATCACCTGAAGAACAGCTTGAAAAACAACCAATTCGAGCTTAAACCCGAGGTAATGGAACGTCCAGCAGAAATTGAAGCCTACACCGACAAAGACAAGTTTGAGAAAATGGTGGAGGAACGACCGTATTTGCGGACTTTGCAGACCGAACTAAAACTTGAAGGAGATTTGTAAATATTATAACACAATGAAAAAAAGAAACGTAATCGCCATGATGATTCTATGTACAGTGGCAACAGGTTGCAACCAAAAAGCACCTGAACAAACCAAGAAAGATGTTACTCCCGCCATCAACCTGAGTAACATGGACACTACCATCAATCCTGCGGATGACTTCTTCCGCTATGCCAACAACAACTGGATGAAAAACAACCCGATTCCTGAGGAATACTCTACTTATGGAGCTTTCACCGAAATCGACCAGCACAACGAACTCCTCATTCAAGACATTATTAATGAGGTGTCGAAAGACGAAAACGCCGCCCAAGGCAGCGTGGCACAGAAAATCCGTGACTTCTACAACGCCGGCATGGACTCCACCGCTATCAACGAGCGCGGCTATAGCGAGTTGCTGCCCTACTTCGAAATGGTCGATAACATGACCGACAAGGCGCAATTGGCCGAACTCATGGGCAAGCTCCATGCTGACGGCATGGGCGGTTTCTTTGGCGCCTTCCCCAGCTCCGACCCGAAGAACGCCGACATGGTCATCATGCACCTCTACCAAGGTGGCTTGAGCCTCACCGACCGTGACGACTACCTCAAGGCCGAAACGCAAGAGATGCGCGACAAGTACGTCGAACATGTCGCCAAGATGTTTGAACTCACTGGCACCGAAGCCGATGCAGCCGCCAAGAAGGCACAAGGCATTCTTGCTTTGGAAACCCAGTTGGCCAAAAACTCGTTGAGCCGCGTGGAACGCCGCGACCCCGACCGCACCTACAACAAGAGAACCCGCAAGGAATTGCAGGCCTTGACACCTAACTTCAACTGGAACAACTACTTCAACGCCATTGGCGCACCCGCTTTCGACGATCTCAACGTGGGTATGCCCGACTTCATTGCCAGCCTCGACAAAACCATTCTCAATACGGATTTGGAAACCATCAAGGACTACCTGAAGTGGAAAATCATCCGTGGCAGTGCCTCCATACTGAGCGACGACCTCGCCACCGAAAGTTTCAACTTCTATGGAAAGTACCTTTACGGCCAAGAAGCACAACAGCCCCGCTGGCGCCGCGTACTCAGCAACACCTCCGACTGCCTCGGCGAGGCCATCGGCCAACTCTATGTGGAGAAACACTTCCCCGCCGAAGCCAAGGAGCGTATGCTCAACCTCGTCGGCAACCTGCGCGTGGCCTTGGGCGAGCGCATCAAGCAACTCGACTGGATGAGCGACGAAACCAAAGCCAAGGCCCTGCACAAACTCGACTGTTTCAACGTGAAAATCGGCTATCCCGACAAGTGGAAAGATTACACCGAATATGAGGTTACGCCCGAATCGTATTTCGAGAACGTGCACCGCGCTATCCGTTTCGAGAGCAAGAAAGACATCGCCAAAATCGGCAAGCCCGTTGATAAGGACGAATGGTTCATGACACCGCAGACCGTGAACGCTTACTACAGCCCCGAGATGAACGAAATCGTGTTCCCCGCCGCCATCCTTATGCCTCCGTTCTTCAACATGGACGCTGATGATGCGGTCAACTACGGCGGCATCGGCGTAGTCATCGGCCACGAAATGACCCACGGCTTCGACGACCAAGGCTGCAAATACGACGAAAAAGGCAACCTCAACAACTGGTGGACTGAAGAAGATGCTGCCAAGTTTGCTGAACGTACCAAGCAACTCGTGAAACTTTTCAACGAGTTTGAAGTGCGCGGCAACCAAATCAACGGCGAGCTGACCCTTGGCGAGAACATCGCCGACCTCGGTGGCCTCAACATTGCTTGGGATGCCTACCAAATGACCGACGAGGCCAAGGCCAACAAGAGCATCGACGGCTTCACGCCCGCCCAACGCTTCTTCATCAGTTACGGCACCATCTGGCGCAACAACTCACGCGACCAATATCTTGAACGCCAAGTCGTCACCGACGTACACTCGCCCGCCGAAGCCCGCGTAAACCGTACCCTCGGCTCGATGCCGCACTTCTACGAAGCCTTCGAGATCACCCCTGAAAACAAGATGTATATTGCTCCTGAGGAACGGGCTACTATTTGGTAATCATGGGTTTAAAGAAACAGTTAGGAAAACTGGGGCTTCGGCTTGGCGGTTGGACCACCGTCAACGAAGCCCCTTCCGACCTCGGCAATGCGGTTTGCATCATGGCACCGCATACAGCCATCGAGGATTTTTTTGTCGGATTAGCTTACTATTGGTATTACGGCATCAAGTTCAAGGTGATGATCAAGCAGGAGTTCTTCAAGCCCGGCATCGGTTGGCTCTTGAAGAAAGTGGGAGGCATTCCCGTCAATCGTGGGCATCACAACAACCTTGTGGAACAAATGGTTGAGATGTTCAGCCAAAACAAGGACACGCAACTCATCATCTGCCCTGAAGGTACACGAAAAAAAACCAACCATTGGAAAAAAGGCTTCTACGTCATCGCTGAAGGTGCCCATGTGCCTATCGTTCTTGGCTTCATCGACTATAAGAAGAAATATTGCGGAATCGAGCGAATCTTTTATCCCACAGGTGATTACGAAAAGGATTTAGCCGAGATTTGGGATTACTACAAGGACATCAAAGCGAAACACCCTGAAGGCTTCAACCTTGATGAGCAGTACAGGAACAAACAAGCATGATTGACCTAAGTGCAAAAAGCCATGACAAATTCACCTTGGAATTCAAGGTGGGGTTCAACACGGAGAAATCCCTCAAGCCTGAGAAATATTGCGACTTCGTGATGAACACATGGATTTTTGTGCCCAACAGCCTCGACATCAACGCGACCAAATACAGCAAAGAAAACTTCTACCGCGACCTGAAGTCGGATGTGCGCCTCATCACGCCAGACTATTTGCTTCACGACTTGGCCAACGACGAGAAACTACTTCCCAATCAGTCACTTACCACTGATTTTCATGACATTTTCATCGCTCCCGACGATAGCACCGACCTCGTGCACTCGCTCAAAATGTATTGCGCCATCTCCAAAAGTGCCTTCCGCAATGCCTATAGAAATGCGAATACTTGCGAGACATCACAGCAACGCATTGAAACTTGTACGGTTTATCTCGATGATGTGACAAAAGTGGCGAACCGCCTAAGAAACCTTCGTGAACAACTGAAAAACAGCAACATAACAGGAAAAATCCAGCAAGATTTCGCCTATGCCGACGAGTTCATGAGCAACATCCTTGAAGAATACACCTACCGTCTTCGAGACTACATAAGAATATCGTTTCCAGAGGATTACACCATTTTGGAAGCGCGTTTCAAAGCTGTGCTCACAGACGAGAAAGTTTACAAGGAACAGCAAGGTTTTTTGGCCGTGAACTCCGACGACCCCAAGGGCAACGAGGATTTTGTGTTTCGTGCCAGCCTCCTGAAGAAATTCGCCGAAAGCGACCTTTACCTCAGTTCCAACAAACGCAAAAACACCTTCCTTGTCGAACAAATTCTCTACAGCCTCGCCGCAGGTGCAGCCATGGTGGTCGCCACGTTGTCATCGTTCTTCTTCCAACAACGCTACGGAAATTTCACCCTACCCTTCCTTATCGCATTGGTTGTCAGCTATATGTTCAAAGACAGGCTAAAGGATTTGCTGCGGTTTTATTTTGCGCGAAGGGTCAGCAACAAAGTCTTTGACACCCGTACTGACTTCAGCATCAAGGGGCGGCACATCGGCTGGAGCAAAGACAGCATGGACTTCATCGATAGCGACAAAATACTGCCTGAGGTGATGAAGATGCGCGACCGTATTCCATTGTTCGACGAGGTGAGCGGCAAAGATGAGAAAGTCATCCTTTTCAGGAAAAAAGTGCAGGTTTGGACGAGCGAATTGGCCAAAGTCAGTCCCTTCCCGATGAAGGGCATCAACGACATCTTGCGCTACAACCTGACGGAATACGTCCGCAAGATGGACAACCCCGGAATGCCGCTATTGGGGTCGTGGGCTGAGAACGGCTACAAGCCCATCGTCGGAAAGAAAATCTATCGCCTCACTTTCGTCATCCAATGCGTTTTCGAGGGCAAAACCGAGTACAAGCGCGTGGTGGTGAAGTGCGACAAAAATGGAATTGTGGAGGTGGAATGATGTCGTTCAGCAAAAAAATATTTCCCTTATTCTTGCTTTTGCTGACGGTGGCTTGTGGACGTACACCGACGGCGGAATGGACACAAGGTGCCAAGGAGAAGGATGGACGCGCGTTGCATACTCTTGTGCTACAGAATGTTCCAGAAGGCTCTCGGGTGTGGTTTCAGGAGCTTTTTGATGGACGAGAACACGTGGAAGGCCCAAAGATGAACCATTATCAAGGAACATCTTGGTACATCGACATACCGACAGACGGAACCATCACGTTGAAGTATTATGGCCGTCCGCTGCCAAGGCATTCATGGGCACCTGAAGGCTTTGTCTTACAGCAAAAAGGGAAGCCCGACAAGCCTATTCCAGTGCAATATCATTTTTTGGAACCATCTGAAAAACAAGATACTACCGATAGCTATGTCAGTCGGTATGAAGTCCAGCCTGCCGACATCATCCCTCAAGTTAGAAGAATACATTACGGCACTGAGCCGATAGAAGCGTCAACAAATCTTCCTGCGGGATGGTACCGTATCACGATTGACGCAAATGGTGAACCGACCATTGAGGCTGGCGACGAAGACGGAGCTTTCTATGCCCGAACCACCCTCGCCAAACTATCACGGCCCCTTCAGCCCATGACCATCGAGGATTGGCCCGATTTGTCCTATCGTGGCTTCATGCTTGATGTGGTGCGCGACTTCCGTACCGTGGATGAAGTGCTGGAAATCCTTGATCTGATGGCCTCGTGGAAACTCAACGCCCTGCATTTCCACATCGCTGACGATGAATCTTGGTGCTTGGAAATCAAGAATTTGCCGGAACTAACGAAATATGGTGCGCACCACGCCCTTCCTGACTGGAACCTTCAGGAAACCACAGCGCTGAAGCCCACTGCCAACGGACGTATCGGCAATGCCACCTTCTATACGGCTGAAGAATACAAACAAATCCTTCGCTATGCTTGGGACCGTCGTATCGCGGTGATTCCCGAATTTGACACACCGGGGCATTCTCGGGCTTCCATCAAGGCCATGCAGGCTTACGAGAAGCGAACGGGCGACAGCAGTTTCCGCCTGCAAGACCCTGCCGACACTTCGCATTACTGGACGGCACAAGACTTCACCGACAATGTACTGAGTGTCTATCTTCCAAGCGTTTACAAGTTCTACGGGATAGTTTTCGACGAAGTCATCCAATTACATAAGGAAGCCAATGTTCCGCTTCCCGCCATCCATATCGGTGGCGACGAAGTGCCTGACGGCGTATGGGCTGGTCGCGACCGCCACGAGATGAAGGAAACCTTTATCAATGGGATGCTCGACCTTGCCGAAAAACGCAATATCCGCCTTGCAGGTTGGGAAGACATTGCCAAAGGTTTGGAACCAAAGACCGAAGAACGTCTCAAGCGTTCCTTGTATTTCATAAACATTTGGAACACAGACGGTATCGAAAGTTTTCCCGTCGTCCTCTCCCCTGCCGCCTACACCTATTTGGATTTGGCCTACAACGACAGCCCCACTGAGATTGGCCTCCACTGGGCTGGTTACGTAGACGAGCGTAAAACTTTCGCTTTCAGGCCCAAAGACTACAAAGGCGATATCATAGGTGTGCAAGCGCAGCTATGGTCGGCACAACTCCGAAGTTTCTCCGATGCCACTTACCAAATGCTACCTAAAGCCCTCGGCGTGGCTGAACGAGGTTGGAATATTGAAGCTAATCAACCCATTGAAACAGCATTCGAGCAGTTTTACAGCATCATCGTTGCCCGTGAAATGCCCATTTGGAAACAAAAAGGCTACACTTTCAGGTCGAAATGATTAGGATGGATACCATTCATCGAACAATCGCCTAAGTTCCTGCTCGTCATCAATCTTCTGACGCAGTTGCTCCAATCGGGCAGCGTTGGGCGAATCAGGAAACCAAAGTTTCAGATAGCCATTGCGACCGTATTTTTCCCTTAGATGGGTCACCATTCGCTGGAATTGTTCCTCTCTGCCAAGCTCCGGGTAATGGTCTAATCCATATTGGATGGTACGTTGGACGATGATCACAGGGTCGATGAAACGGTCGGCTTCGGCCACGATGCGCCCATAAATCGTTCGTGGAGCCTGTTTCGCCGAAGCGCGATGGTCTTCCGCAGCATCCGCCATGGTCTGAATCTGTTCTTCCGTAAACCATTCCCGCAGTCGTCGGTCCGCTCTGATAATCCGCGCAGATGCCTCATGATGGTGTTCGCGGCCTTCGCAAAGCCCCGTGTCATGATACGCCGCAATGGTGTAAACCATGTCCAAATCCACATCCAAATGTGAAGCGATGTCCATACTCTGTTGGATGACCATGAGGACATGGTCGCGCTGGTGTGCCTTGTCAAAGTGGTCGTAACGAGGGATAATCTCCTCTTCAATATAATGCCTCAACTGCATAAGCCAAGGCTGAATTACAAGGTGTCGCCCGTCTCGCTCTCGCCTTCCTTTGCATTTTGCTCCAACTCCATCTTACCGAAGCGGAAGGTAATGCCGGCAGAGATGTAACGGCTGTTCAGCATCTTGTTGGTGGCATCCTGAAGGTAATACGGGTTGGTGTTCGACGAACCCGAGCCGATTCGTGCGCCCCAGTTGAAGATGTCCTGCACGTTGACAAACACCGACAGACGACGTTTGAAGAAGTCGCTGCGGGCACCGAGGTTGAGGAAATAACGTGCCTTGCGTTCGCTCATCAAGCTGATGGTGGGCGAACTATAATTGGCCGATGCGGTCAACTGCAATTGGTTGAAAATCTTCGCCCAAGCGTTGACACGCACGCTCCACGACCACTTGTCGCGTTGGTCAATCTGGTGCACGCCGTTGCGGTCGTATTCCATGCGGTAGCCGTAATCGTAAAGGTTGGCGTAAAGCCTCACATTGAAGAAGCCCGTCGGACGGTAGGTCATGTTGAGCGAGGTGCCGTAACGCCACGATGTACCCATGTTGTAAGGCATCGAGTAACTGACAATACGATCCAAATAGTCATCGTATTCGGCATCAGTGAGTGAACTGATTTCGTTGGTGCTCCAGCGGCCGTAAGCCTCCAAGCCGATGTTGCCGAAACGCTCGAAGAATTTCTGCCAGCCGGTTTCAATGCTATGCGTGAACGAATCCTTCAGTCCGTTGGGATTGCCCACGGAATAGCTGTTCTCGCCGTAAGAGCGGAAACGAGTGATTTGGTTGTAATTAGGTGCCGACATGCGCATGGAATAATTGAGTTCCAGTTGTGCATGCTTTCGGTGCGGTAAGTGAGGTGGACTGAAGGACGGAGATGAATATGCCAATATGTGCTATCATCGGCGAAGGGCGTGTCACTATAGGCATACCCCGCGCGCTCCGATTCCAGACCGAGGCCTGTGCTGAAGGTGAATCCACCCCAACGGTGTGTCCAGTTCACGTCGCCGCTGATGCTCGTTTCATCTTCCTTGAACTTATAGGTACGCAACGTGTCTATCAAAACGCCAATCGTATCATTGTAGCGGTCGTATGTGTTGTCGGTCTGGCTATGTTCGGCGCGGAGACCGTAGCTGAGTTCGCCGCTCTCGCTGTAAGGACGATTGTAGCGGGCATCGAGGCTGCCGTGATAAGAACGGGCTTTCGACAACAGATAACGGTGCTCGTCAAGGTCGGTGTAAACATCATACATCCGGTTGTACCATTGCTCGTTGGCATTGTTGGAAAGGCTCGCATTCACTCCGATACGGAAATTGTGGCCCATATTGTCGAATTTCTTGGTGTAGTCGGCGCCCACATGGCCCATCATCGACCGATTGTCGCTGTTGCTCTTAGTTTGGTCGGCATAAAGCATCGAGTAGGCTGGAACGGAGTCAAGATAATAATAGGTCTGTCGCTGCAATCGTGACATGTCGTTCTTGTTCGTGTTGTAGAAGCCGCCGCCGTCGACGGAAATCTCGCTGGCGGTGTCAATCTCATAATTGATGTTCATAAACACGTTGCCGCTCTTGTTGCGGTTGTTGTCGTTTTGGCTCGTAGAGTCGGCCCAAGTCACCTCATATTCACCCGGTGTGGCAGCATCGCGGCGTTGCAAGGCCCACGATTCGGAAGTGTTCTTTCTGTTGCTGTAACGGCCTGCGGCAAACAGGTTGATGCTCAGTTTCTCCTTTTTCCACATATAGCTGATCCATGGCGAAACGAAAGGTTGGTTAGAACCGTTCACACCAAAGCTGACAAATTGGTTGCTCTTGATGTGCGCCGAGGTGACAATGTTGATAACCGCCTCAGCATCAGTGGCATACTTGGCCGATGGGTTGGTGATGGTCTCAATACGCGCGATGGCGTTGGCAGGCAAGGTTTGGAGATAGGTCTTCAAATTCTCCTCAGTGAGTTTCGAGGGTTTGTCGTTAATCCAAATCTCCACGCTCGACACACCGCGCAAGGTGATGTTGCCTTCCACATCCACCTCCACGCCGGGCGCGTTCTGCAAGGCGTCTTCGGTAGTTCCGGTCTGGATGGACGGGTCTTCGCTGACGTTGTAGATGAGTTTCTCGCCGTCCATGGCGTAAATCGGTTTCTCGGCAGTGACAGTGACTTCGCCAAGAGAAGTCACGCCGGGTGTGATATGCAACGTACCCAACTCGGTGTGGTTGGTGACATGGAACGGCAGCATGAAGTTCTCGAAACCGATGGCCGAAACACGTAACAGGAAAGCACCTTGGGGCACCTCCGTAATCTCAAAACGACCATCGAGGTTGCTGATGCCACCTTTCACGAAAGTGGAGTCGATGGAATCGAGCACCGCAACATTGACGTATGGAAGAAGCTCGCCGTTTTTGGCGTCACGCAAAATGCCCGCCACCGTAAAGGTGTCGCCTTCACGCACTTTTTTCTTCGGCTTGAGGGGCTTGTTACCCATATTTGGATTCCATTCCCGACCGGGTTCACCCATCGGAGGACGTCCGGGAGGACGACCACCGGGAGGACGACCGCCGGGAGGTTGGGCTACACATAAAATCGTTGAGAGCACTAAAGCCGTAACAAACAAGGCTTTCAATAAAAAATTTCTCTTCATCTCATTCAAAATTTGGTGGCGCAAAAATAAGAAAATCTATCGGTTTTTATCTACCTTTCAAATGGTTTCTTTGCTGTTTGGATTGACAATTTATTAAATGTCCACTTTCCATCAGCACTGCTGTATCGCCTTGAAAAGCTCAGGCAAACGTTTCGAGAGAACCACGGGACGGCCGTTCTCGATGAAACAATGCGTGCTTTGGGCGGTGCAAACAACCTTCTCCCCCACACGCATCGTGTAAGCGAAATCAAACTTCATCTCACTGACCTTGCTGATGGCAACCTCGATTTCGATGATGTCCTTGAAAGTCGTAGGGCTTTTGTAGTTGCATTGAATTGAAACCACAGGAGAGAAAACACCCTCAGCCTCAATCTTTTCAAAGCCATAGCCAAGTTGGTCGAGGTAATCCACGCGGGCCTCCTCCATGAAACGGACATAATTGGAATGATGCGTCACGCCCATGCGGTCGCATTCGTAATATTTCACTTCGTGTTTATAAGTCTGCATAGTGTTAAGATTCTTGGCTGCAAAAGTAGGCAATTTCAGGAAAAGCTCAAGTTCCCACCTTCACTTTGCCGCCCTGCCGCATGATGGCATCCCAACAGCGGGCCGGAAGAACAGCATGAAGGAACACACCAACACTAGAAAAAACGCCTCTGCGATAACAAACTCGCGGGTGACGGCTGTTGACAGCGCGACATATCGCCTTGGTAACCACGGCGGAAGACGAAAGCAGATTCGATCCATAATACCAACGCATGGCATTCGACCAGCGCGTACCAACCGTCTCGTATTCGGTCCCTTCCGACGATTTCTTCAAGTGTTGGGCAGCAATGATGCCCCAATCGGTCTTGATGGCACCCGGTTCAATCTTCACCACATCTATGCCGAAAGGCTTCACCTCCATCCGAAGCGCATCGCTGAGGGCCTCAACCGAGTATTTTGTCACATTGTACCACCCACCGAGATATATCACCATCTTTCCCGCAATCGACGAGGTGTTGATGATGCGTCCGCTGCCTTGTTTGCGCATATAAGGCAACACCAATTGCGTCAGGCGTGCCAAACCGAACACATTGACTTCCAACTGACGACGGGCTTCCTCAATCGGCACGTTTTCGATGGCACCGAGCGAGCCGTAACCCGCATTGTTGACCAAGACATCAATACGACCTTCTGCTCGCATCAAGGTTTCAACTCCTTGACACATAGAGGCTTCGTCAGTGACATCCATTTTGACGACCTGAACGCCATACGCCTTCAGCGGTTCCATCAGGTCTACCCTACGGGCCGCCGCATAAACGCGATGCCCTTGTTTGGCAAGCGTTTGCGCCGCGTCAAAGCCGATGCCGCTACTGGCACCGGTAATCAATATCACTTTATTGGTTTGCCCCATCTTGAAAGTGTTGTGCTATTTTTTGACCTATTCGATTGGGAACGCTTCGTATAGGATGTCATGCAAAACCGTCCTGACCCCGGTGCTCACCAATTTATTGGGTTCGGCATCTGGATAAACGCGATTCGACAAGAAAACGATAATCATCTTGTTCGCGGGATCAGCCCAAACGAAAGTGCCCGTAAAACCCGTGTGACCGTAGCCTTCCATCGAGCCGGACTTTGAGGCCGTACAAGTGCCTTTCTTGTTGAGGGGCAGCTTGTCGAAACCGATACCCCGACGGTTGTCGTTGGTAGTCGCAAACGGTGCCTTGGTGAAATAGCGCACCGTCTCCGGCTTGAGGTATCGCACGCCTTGATAGGTGCCTCCGTCAAGGAACATCTGCATGATGGCGGCCAAGTCGCGCGCATTGGAGAACAAACCTGCATGTCCAGAAATGCCGCCAAACATCGCAGCCGCCTGATCGTGCACGTCGCCCCAAATCAACTGCTTGCGGAAAACCGTGTCGTTTTCGGTAGGAGCGATTTGCTCACGGGTGAAATGGCTCAATGGCTGGTAACAGATATGCGACAAATTCATGGGATAGTAGAACTTTTCGTTCAAGTAATCTTCCAAATTCTTATTGGTGAGGCGTTTAACGATTTTCGGAATATAATAGAAACCCATATCGCTATACAGGTACCTTTTCTTGCCCAAAGGAGTTTTTGAGACCGAATCGAAAATCCTATCCTCATAACCGTTGACAAGATAAAGGTTCTCGGCCACCCTAACATTATGGTTTTCATCAAGTTCATCGCTATAAAACTCCGGCATTGGGCCGTTTTCGTCCACCGTCACCTTATAAAAAGGTATCCAAGCCTTCAGTCCCGCCTGATGGGTCATCATATCAATGAGCTTGATCTTGCCATGGGCGTTGCCTTTCAGATAAGGAAAAAAATCGGCGAGAGTTTTGTTCAAGTCTATCATGCCATCGTCATACAACTTCATGATAGCCAAGGTGGAAGCAAAGATTTTTGTGCATGAGGCAATGTCGTAAAGGTCGTTGGGCTGAACCCTGTGGCCGCCGCCATAGGTGAAATTTCCGAAACATCTGTCATAAACGACCTTGCCATCCTTCATCGCCACAATCTGACATCCCGGATAGGCGTTTTTTTTTATTCCGGCCAGAGCCACCGAATCCAAACGACGCACATAGTTTTCGCCTAAGGTTTCGTTGGGCACGACTTTCCCAACTTTCTCATCCTGAATCTCTTGTTCGACTTTGGTCACGATACCGTCGCCACATTTGAATTTCGACACCGACACCGGTAACACCCCTCGAGCGCCCATTTCGCCCGCCAACACCTTGACCACCGCATTCACCGCGGGAACCTCGTCCTGATAGCCCACCACAACGCCTTTCACGCTATTGTTGATGCGGAACATGTCCAAAGCGTATGGACAAGCAAACAGATTGAGAATCACATCGTTTTGGGCCACCAAGTGGTTGAAGAATTTCACCGTTTCATCCGTGATGCCGTAGTTTTTGTTGGCAAACATAGTCGTCTTTTCAATGTTGACCACCACCAAATCGTATGCTTCAAGTTTCGGCAACCATTCCGCTGATTTAGTGGCGATTCCCTCCTTTGAAGTCACGAAAGAAGTGGTGGAATAACCATGCGCAATCAGTCCATCGTTCACGTCGTTTTTGGTGTTGCCGATGGTCACCACTGCGATTTTCTTATCTTTGTTCAGCGGAATCACCTGATTTTCATTGCGAAGCATAGTAATTGCCTCCTCAAACAGTTGTTCGCGCAGGTCCATGTAGTTCGACTTTTTCAGGTCGGCCATCAGGTTGGTGACTGCAACTGGCCTGTAATGATTGAGGCCCACGCGATACTTATACCGTAAGATTTTCTTGCAACTCTCCTCGACACGGGCAGCGACTTTCGAATCTTTTTCAGCCGCTGTTTTAATGGACTTGATGGCATACGGCACATTGGAGGGCAGAATCAGCACATCGTTGCCCGCAAGAAAAGCGGCATAAGGCACGTCATCCGACTTGACTTTCTCGGAAACGCCTTTCATGTCCAAACCATCAGTGAAAATCAAGCCTTCAAATCCCATGTCATTCTTCAGCAATTCCGTCACCACCCCATAGGACAAGGAAGAAGACGTGTTCGTAACTTCCTCGATGGCAGGAAAATAGAGATGTCCAATCATAGCTCCGTTCACGCCTTGGGCAATCAAATGGCGGAAAGGCGCCAGTTCAATGTCGTGCACTTCCTCCAAACTGCGGTTCACCGTAGGCAAAGTGTGGTGTGAATCGGTAGCTGTATTGCCGTGACCGGGGAAATGTTTCATGCTGGTAATCAAACCTTTGCTTTGCATTCCGATGGCGTATGCAGCCCCTTTCTCGCCCACTTTTTCAGGGTTCTCGCCAAAACTACGCATCCCAATCACCGGATTGGCCGCGTTGGAGTTGACATCCACAACGGGGGCAAAATTCACATGAATGCCCATGCGATGGCATTGATCCGCAATCTGTTGACCCATTTCATATAATAAAAGGTCATCGGTAATGGCACCCAAAGTCATCTGATAAGGATAGGCGACGGTCTTCTTCACGCGCATCGCCAAACCCCATTCCGCGTCAATGGAAACCATCAACGGCGTTTGGGCCATAGCCTGCCAAGCATTGGTCTGCTTGACCTGCGACTCAGCATCAGCACGGAAGAAACACACTCCGCCGATGTTGTATTTTTTGATGTATTTCGCAACATCCTCATAATAAGGCTTGTCAGGCTGGTTGGCACGCATACAAATCAATTGCGCAACCCTTTGTTCCAACGTGAGGCTGTTGTACACCGAATCCACCCAGCGCGTCTCCGCATCTTGGGCAAAACATTGTCCGACCGACATGGCCGCGACAAGAAAACTGACCGAAAAGAATCTCTTGATATTCATAACAACTATTTAATTTTCAATTTATTTATTTATTTTGTTTCAACCATTCCTTTAATTCATACCAATCGTAAGGCTTGCACACAATGGTCTTGTTAGCATCCAACAAAAAGACGGTTGGCGCGGAGGTGATATGATAGTCCAAAAAGGCTTTACTATCCCAACGCAAAACATCATAGAAATGGTATCCGGGCAAGCGCATTTTTTTCACTGCAACGGCAACTTCCTCTTGGTTGTCCGCCAACGCAAACGTAACCAACTCAAAATCAGACTTCAAGTTCAGATGCTTTCTTATCTGGATCAGGAACTCGTGGCAATACTCGCAGTCCGTCGACCAAAAGACGACAATAGTCCTTTTTGCAGAAGAATCATAAAGGCAATAGTCTTTTCCATCTATGCTAACCCCCGAATAATCAGGAGCTTTTGCGCCTACTCTCATCTTTTGGTAAGGCTCGGTGATGGAGTCCAAACGCAAACCTTCCTCCATATCAATCTCTCCTTCAGCCAATTGCGGATAATTCAGCAAGTAATCCGTCACCGCAGACCTGCCCATGCCCGTATAACCGTTCAAGGCAAACTCCAACACATACTCGTACACGCGCATATTGGTTTTAGCCTTCCCCAAAACAAAACCCAATCCGTTGATACTCAGACTATCAAAAGTCTTTTCATCTGCATTGGTGAACGTATAAAGATAGTTGATCAATTTCTCGGAAAAAGCTTCATTTGAAATCAAGGCCGTATCATGAAAATCCTCCTCATTCCAATACGCCTCCATCCAACTGTTTTGTCCGCTCGCGACGGAAACGGAAAACAGCATGGAAAGAAACAATATTGAAATGATTATCTTTTTCATTTTCTTTAATTTAAATCATTCAATTACAAGTTTAACTTCAACTGAATCGCCATGTTGAAAGTCATGCGGTGAAGTGGTGTCGTACCGTAATCCGCAATGGCTTGTTTGTGTTCCCGCGTGGGATAACCTTTGTTTTTCTTCCAATTGTACTGCGGAAATTCTTCGCCATATTCAGCCATCATCATGTCACGTGTCGTCTTGGCCAAGATGGAAGCCGCCGCAATCGACTGGTATTTGGCATCGCCCCCAACCACACAAACATGCTTTATGTCGCGATAAGGATTGAAGCGATTGCCGTCAATCAAGAGCAGTTCAGGTTGAAGTGATAGTTTATCCAAAGCCCTGTGCATCGCTAAGAATGAAGCGTTTAGGATATTGATTTCGTCAATTTCCTTTGCGGTCACAATACCGATGCCATAGGTTAGGGCCTCTTGCATCACCAGTTCCCGCAACTTCATCCTTTTTTTCTCCGTAAGTTGCTTTGAATCATTGAGTTCAGGATAGTCCGCTCCCTGACGAAACACCACAGCCGCCGCCACGACAGGTCCAGCCAAGCAACCCCGCCCGGCTTCGTCGCAACCCGCTTCAATCAAATCCGAATAATGAGTCAACAATCCCATGTCTTACAGCAACTTAAAGTAATAATGATTGGCGAAAACCAACAAAAGAAAGACCACCAAAAACAGGTTTGCCCATCCCGTGTTGCCCATATACGAGAACACATAGGCCACAATGACGGATAACACTATGAAAATCAGACCATTCATCAGCACATTGCCGCCAACAAACAGCAAAAACACTGCCATAGCCAGCATAATGAACGTCATTGAAATCTTGGTTCTTACGGCGATGGTCTTCTCGAAATTCGCGTTGTCGCTCCCAAAATACAGAAAAGCCACCGCAACCACCAATACAGACAACAAACTGATATTCTTTAGGTTAAATCCAGCGGTTGTCAGGCGGAACGAAGTGAAATAGTCACGATACCCCGACAAAGTCGTCTGGAAATCGCCAAACAAAAACACCCCCACGAAATAGAAGAAATACACGCACAGGAAGCCCGCAATCGGAATCAACTGCAAACGTAGCGAGCCTTTCTTGGCAATCGGGAGCGCCGCCAACACCCACAAAACCAATACGATGGCCGGAAAATAGCACATCGACGCCAACCCGACAAACAACCCCACCCTCAACAAATTGATTTCTGGATTGGGCATGAGGTAAATATCAAACAAGTTGCTGATTGCCAACAAAATGAAAAACACCGACAAGGCAAACGGATAGAACCCTATCTGCGCTCGGGTAAGACTCATCAGCAGGACAAAGACGAAAGCACCCATCGTACTCACCTTGCCCACAATCTGATTGTTGACCAGCATCGTGTTAAAAATCAACGTATTAAAAACCAAAAGCAAAAAAGCAAAAATAAGCTGTACGTAACGAGAGAAGCCAAAAATCCATGCTATCAGATTGTAAACGGGGACGACGGGGTCACTCGAACCCACGGCGAAATTCCCGTCCACGAAAGATGGAAGCCATAAAGCAATCGCCATCAAGGCAATCACCACATACTGAATGGCATAGCTCTGTCGAAAAAACTTAATCATCTCATTTTCAATAAATCAAGTCCGATATCATGACGGAAATAGGCACCCTCAAAATGAATCTTCTCCACCTCGCGATAAGCAATCCCTCTTGCTTCTTCGATGGAATGCCCTTGCGCCGTCACCGCAATGACGCGCCCGCCCGCCGTAACTACCGCTTTCTCCACATCGAAGGCCGTACCGGCATGGAAAGTCACTGCATCTTTAACATTCTCAAAACCAGTTATTTTCATACCCTTATTGTAAGCTTCAGGATAGCCGCCTGACACCATCATCACGGTGACTGCCGTCTTATCGCTTTTGGCGTAATGAACCTCGTTCAAACGGCCATCGGCGCAGGCCACAAGCATATCGGCAAAGTCGCCCTCAATGCGTGTCATCACCGCCTCAGTCTCAGGATCGCCCATGCGGACGTTATACTCGATGACATACGGATTGCCGCCGTCGTTCATCAAACCCAAGAAAATGAAGCCCTTATAGTCGATGCCTTCAGCCTTCAGACCTTTCAGCGTAGGTTTCACAATGCGGTCTTCCACCCGATTCAGGAACTCAGGCGTGCAGAACGGCACCGGTGAAACCGCTCCCATGCCGCCCGTGTTCAACCCTGTGTCGCCGTCTCCGATGCGTTTGTAATCCTTAGCTTCGGGTAGCAACACATAATGCTCACCATCCGTCAACACAAAAACCGAAACCTCAATACCTTTCAGAAATTCCTCAATGACCACGGTTGACGAAGCCGCGCCGAATTTGCCCTCAAGCATTTTTTTCAGCTCGTCCTTTGCCTCCTGCAAGTCATTGATAATCAATACACCTTTACCAGCAGCAAGGCCGTCGGCTTTCAACACGTAAGGGGCTTTCAAGCTTTCCAAAAACTTGAAACCTTCCTCCCTATTTGCCTTGTCGACCTTGAAGCATTTCGCCGTCGGGATGCCATACTTCTCCATAAAATCCTTGGCAAAGGCCTTGCTGCCTTCTAATTGAGCGCCACGTCGGTCGGGACCGATGATTTTCACAGCTGATAACATCGAATCCGCTTTAAAGAAATCGACGATTCCGTCCACCAAAGGCTGCTCTGGACCCACCACAACAAGGTTAATGTCTTGCTTTAAGCAAAACTCCTTTACCAATTCAAAATCAGAAGGTTTTATATCGACATTCGTTCCCACCTGAGCCGTTCCGGCATTACCGGGAGCGATGAAAACATGGGCACCTTCGCTTTGCGCCAGCTTCCATGCCAAAGCATGTTCGCGGCCACCCGAACCCAGCACCAGAATGTTCCGCTTTACTGCGGTGATATGTTGCCCTTGAACGGCTTTCCAATTCAACGTTTCCTTTTCATTTTCAGTGGGATACATGATTATTCTTTCCATAATTCCAGAGATTTATCCATTTATTGCTTTCATCAAACAGTTCCAAATGCCCTCAGCCGCCTTGTCCCAAGAAAAGTCCATGGAACGCTCACGCCCTTTCTCCACCAAGTTTTCACGCACTTTCTCGTCGAGCATCTCCATCATGCCTTCGGCGATGGAGGCCTCGCTGAATGGGTCAACGAGCAAAGCCGCATCGGCAGCCACTTCGGGCATCGAGGTCACATTGGAGGTGATGACCGGCGTCTCGCAACGGAAAGCCTCCAAAATCGGAATTCCAAAGCCCTCGAAATAAGACACATACACCGATGCCAAAGCCGCCGCCGTCACCTTGTGCAAGTCCTCAGCACTCAGGCGACCCGCAAAGACCACCTCGTCCTTAAACCGCATTTGGCTATAAGCCCGCTCAATGGGTTCAGACCACCAACGTTTCTCCCCTACAATCAGCAACTTAACGTTTGAAGGCGTTTGGGACTTGAACAAATCGAAGGCGGTAAACAGTCGCGCAAGATTCTTGCGCGGATGCAACGACCCGACGAACATGAAATAAGGTTGTCCGCCCGTATAGTGGGCACGAATAGCCGCTTGTTCCTCCTCGGAGGTGGGCTTAAATACCTCATTCACACCATTATAAGCCACATCAATCTTTTGCGGGTCAATGCCGTAGCAATCCACAATGTCCTGCTTCGAAAAATCGGAGACCGTCACAATGCGTTTGGCCTTACGGGCAAATCTCGGGAAAAATGTCTTATAATGCCAAAGGTGAATTTTCGGCATGTCCTTGGGGAAATGCTCAAAGTTAAGGTCATGAAACTGAGCTACTTGAGGAACATCGGAACGCAAGCTCAGGTAACCGTCAGGCGAGAAAAACAAGTCAGGCTTGATCCTCTTCAAAGCTTTCGTGACCGAAAACTCAAAGAACCAAATAAAGAGGAAAGGATGCCGCGCCTGCGGGAACAGCACTATGGGTTTTACGTTGTCGGCGAAAACAAACATGGGGTCAGGCTCGCGGTCGAAGAGGAAATAAAACTCCACCTCGGGATGGTCTTTCACCATACGGCGCAAAGTCTCGTATGCCACCCAACCAATGCCTTCCAGCTTGTTTTTCAACAACAAGCGCGTATTTACAGCGATTTTCATCATGCAAAAGTAGTACGAAATCAGGATTATTTGCATTGCAAAAATACGAATTTCGGCCATACCAAGGCCTATCGGCGAAAGAAAATAGCAAACAACTTCGCATCGAAAAACTATTTCCTTATTTTTGCCCCATGAAAACAACCGACACCATGAAAAAATGTATCACTTTGGCCCTCATTTTGGGATTCGCTCTCATCGGATATGGCCAACCTCACATCACAAAGGTTACCTATCAAAATTCAGCCCCGCTCTTTGGTCTTTTTGAAATCTCCTTCGGCTTGGACAAATACGCAAACCCTTACGACCCTGACGTCATCAATGCGTATGCCAAGTTTGTTGGCCCCGATAACCAGACTTACACCGTCAACGCTTTCTATTACGAAGCCTATCGTCTTGAGCCTTACAACGGTTACGAAAAAGCCTACCCGGACATCAAATCCAACTGTTGGAAAATCAGGTTCACGCCCAACCAAGTCGGAAACTGGCAGTTCGTAATTTACGCCGTCGACAAAAGCGGAGAAGTCGTTCTATCTTCCTATGATTCAGCCCCTTTCAACTTTCAATGCCTCAATGTGGATTCTGCGTCAGGTTTCATCACCAAAGCCAACTCGCATTATCTGAAAAGGGAGATTGTCGTTGACGGGCAAAGGCAAAACCATTCCTTCTTCCCGATTGGGCCGAACGTGGCTTGGTACAATTGCAAAGCCTATTTCGATTTCAACACGCCGATGGGCATCTTCGATTACAAGCGGCACATCGACTCGCTTTCGGGAAAGGCCAACTATATGCGCGTGTGGCTTTGCCGTTACCAGTATCTTTCGCTTTACGGGCCTGAATATACCGAAAAGACCAACGGGAAAGAGACCCTGTATTTCGACAACACCCTCAACCAAAAAGACGCCGCCGAGTTCGACCACATCCTTGAATATGCAGCCCAAAACGGCATTACAATCATGCCCTGCTTGTTCACCTATGGCGACTTCGCGCTTCAGAACGACATCGTCCTCAACCCCTCAGACTGGCGCAACAACCCGTTCAACACCAAGCTCGGGTTAAAGCAGCAAAACGAGTTTTTCACCAACGTCAAGGCCAAAAAGATTGTGAAGAACCTTATCCGTTATGCTGTCGCAAGATGGGGCTACGCCACCAACATCGTTTCGTGGGAGCTGTGGAACGAAGTCGCCAACATGGACTGCGACTTCTCCGAATTCCAAAACCAGCAGAACCTCATCCGATGGCATAAGGAAATGGCCGACTACGTCCGCGCCAACGACCCATTTGGGCACCTCGTCACCACTTCAGTTGGTGGCGGAAAGGAAATCGAATACATCGACATGAACATTTTCAATTCGTTGGACATCGTACAATACCACTCCTACCTCAACATCCAAAAGGCGAAATCAAAAGAGCAGACCACGCATTGGTTGTATGGGAAAACATTGTATTACAACGATTTGTATCCAAAAAAGCCGGTTTTTGTCGGAGAATTTGGTTTCGGTGATCTGACTTCGGCTGCATTTAAAAAGAAAGATCCTTTCGGCATCGACTTGCACAACTCAATATGGGCATCCATGTTCTCGGGTTCCATGGGTCCGGCTTCATACTGGTTTTGGGAAATCCTGAAAGCCAGCAACTTGTATGACATCTACAAGCCCTTGCTGACCTTCTGTGAGCATCTGCCCATCCCTTCCGAGACCTTCACTGCACAAACCACCGGCACCACCAAAAAACAATCGGTGGTGTTCCCCAACAATCTTGCGACCTATTACATGGTCAACGCTTCCGAAGACACCCTCTATGGCTGGGTTCAGGATACAGCCTTCGCCTACCAATCGTTGCGCCGCCTGACTGACTGTGTCGGCTCTGACCATCATTTTGTTGAAAATGACATCTTCGACCCCATTGGCTACATTTATTCGTTGAATCCCGACAAGAGACCCAAGCCAAGTTCATGCAGAAACACCGTCGATTTGCCCATCACGAAGCAAGCTGTGGGCACGATATATGTCGTGAAATGGTACGATTCCGAAACAGGGCTTGAACTCGTCTCGGAACGAACGACCGCCAAGATCAGGAAAAGGCTGTTCAGCAACAAGAAGTATCTGCCGATTGTGTTTCCGTCGTCCCTCAGAGACCTTACGGAATTGACTGTCAACAACACCTATGGCGATGCCGTTTTCAGCATCTGTGTCGAACATTAGAACTTGTAATTCACCATTACCTCAAAGCTCCTCCCGGGCATGGCACGCCAAATCACGTTTTGGTAATCCTTGTTGGTGAGGTTGTGGCAACGCAATTCGATGCGGAATTGATGGATTTGCTTGCCCAAGGAAACATGGTGCAAGGTGTAAGCCGGCAAGTCATAGGCGAAAAACTGCTGTGCGTCATAGGAAGTGCTGCGACGCCCCGTTATCTCAAGGGTGTAACTCAAGTTCCAAGTCTTCCATTGCGTGTTGAGGAACAGGTTGGCATGGTGGCGCGGGATATAAATCAACTGCCTGCCGTTGGTGCCCTGCGCGATGGCTTTTTCGCTCTCGTCGGTGGTCACGGTGAAGACATAATTGCCCGACAGAGTGACCGTCCAATCGGCTTTTACGAAACTCGCATCCACATGATTTTCAATGCCTCGCGCAAAGACTTTGGCCACGTTCTCAGGCACCCAGAAACGGTACGAAGTCGGCATCCACTGGATCCAGTTTTTCACATTCGAGAAATAGCCGCCGGTACGGAAATCAAGCTTGAAATGTTCCCTTTGTAGCCCAAACTTCACCGCTAAATCCACCGTGCGGCCGTTCTCAGGCAACAGGTCGGGATTGCCGCCCGGATACCAATAAAGGTCGTTCAGCGAAGGGTTGCGGTAGTTGTGGCTGTAGCCCAAAGTGAAACTCACGGCCTTGTAGAAAGGCAACTGATAGGAGAACGTCACCGTGGGGAACAGTCCCATCGGCTTGCCGTCGGTCCAATCGTAACGGGCGGTGAGGTTGAGATTGGCACAGTCAAACGGGTCTCCATTAATTGCCGCGTAAGCCGAAACCACATTCCTAAGTTTCCGGCCTACGTAGTTGTTGCTCCTCACCCGCTCGTTGTCCCATTGCAGCTTGGCTTTCAGCGTCCACGATTTGTAAAGCTGCTGCTCAAGGTTGGCAATCTGATGCAACACCAAGGCGTGGTTGTCGGAATTAATATAGGTGACCACATCGTTCGTCACCGGATTGCGCGTTTCAAGGAAATAGCGTTGGTTTTCCACGAAGGCCGCCGATTTCAATTGCAGGCTGCCATTGCTCCAATAGGTCTTGAAAGACAAGAAGTTACGTGAAAAATTATCCCTCGTCCACTCTTCCGAGTTGACATTGAACACGTTGGGCATGATGGGTGGCAGGTTGCGGTTGTTCCACTGGTTCCACGACGAGACCGAAATGACGCTGTTTTTCAGCATGAAACTCAGTTCAGGCATCACGCCGTAATCTACAAAGTCGGCGTTGCGTTGCTTCATCGTTTGGTGCGGGATGGTGGCCAAGTTTTCATATTCAAAATCGTTGTCCGACGAGTTGCGGTAGGCTTTCACGCGAAACGAAAATTTCTTGCCATAGTTGCCCACGGTGAGGAAACTCCCCCACGTGTTGAAACTGCCGTATGTTTGTTTCAGGTCGAGGAGGAATCCGTCGCCGAAACGGTTCATATTGTCGATGCTGACCGAGCCGCCCAAGCCGCCGCTGTTGTTGGAGGTGCCACTGCCCCAGTTGAGGCTCACGTCGTCAGCCAGAAAGACGGGGATGGTGCTGAAGTCGACCTGCCCCAGCGTGGGCGCATTGAGTTGGAAGCCGTTCCAAAGCACCAAAGTATGGCTGGCCGTGGTGCCGCGAAACGAAGCCGTGGAAACGCCGCCCGGACCGTAGGTCTTGATGAACACTGGGCTATGCTGAATCAGCAAATCCGAAAGGCTTGAGGTGCTTTTGGATTGCAACACGAGTGTGTCCAACTTACGCGCTACCAACGGTTTCAGCACTTCAAGGCTGGTCTTCTCTGCCGTGACTTCAACGGTTTTCAAGGTAATGGTATCCTGCGCATGAAGCCGCACGAACGCCATGCCAAGCAACAAAACCATGATATTTCTCGCCAGTTTGACCATATCCTGAAAACGGCGGCAAAATTACAAAAAAAGCGCGAGAAAGCCTATCGCCTTCCCGCGCTTTATGGTCGTGCCGAATCCTCATTTTTTACTGGTCCCGATGGGATTCTTCTTTACGTCCAACTTTTTCACATCCTTTTCCTTGTCTTTCTCCTTCACTTGCTTCGAATCCACCGAAACGGCCTTCTTTTCGTAAGTCTTCACCTTGCCTTGCAGCTTGCCGTCCTTGTAGGTGGCCTCCGACTTGACCGAACCGTTCTCATAATACTCGACGGCATCGCTGGTCTGCTTGTTGTTCTTGAAGACCTTCGTAGATTTCAAAGTGCCGTCAGGATAGAAAGTCTCTTGCTTTCCTTCGAAGGCGCCTTCCTTGTAGTTGATGGTCATCTTTTTGTTGCCGTTTTCATCAAACCATGAGGTCTCGCCGTCGCGCTGGCCATTCTTATAGTGGGACACTTCCTGATTTCCACCCTTTTCATAGCAAACAATCTGTTCGCCGTCCATCACGCCGTTCTTGTAGGTGTTCATCTTCGAGAGACGCCCGCCACGATACCAATGGCTCACCTGCCCATTGAGCACATTATCCTTATACTCAGCCTTTTGGGTAATCGAACCCGTCTTGTCGATTTCAAGAAAAGCACCGTCTTTCTTGCCGTTTTTGTAGTTCACAATCGTTTTGGGCAAGTAGGCGGGACTGTTATAATACTCAATCCATGTGCCATCCTTCTGGCCATTCAAGACCGTACCTTCAACGGTGCAATCGCCCACTTGGCTCGTAAACTTGCCATTCGGGGCTTTTGAGACATCCACTTTTTCGATGTTTTGTGCAAAAGTTGGCATCGCAAACAAAGCCAACATAAAGATAATCAAATTTTTACGCATTTCTTTATTTATTTAATGTTTGGACAAAAATATAAAATTCGGGGCAATCTGATGCAATTTTCGTGCAAATTCTTCAAAATTCAGGATTTTTTCTGAATTTTGTGGCATAAAACCCAAACGAAATGAAAAAAGTCGAAGTAAAGAATTTCAAGCTCTACACCACCGCTGTCATCAGCATCGAGTGGAAACAGCAACTGCTCAACGTGAACTTAGACCTCGCCATGATGCTGAAAATGATGCGCATGGAAGGCCTTACCGAGGCCAACATCAACTATTACAGCCGCGCCGGACAGCCCATTCCCTTCAAAAAGGTGACCTTGCTGTTGTTCCAAGACGACAACAAGCCCGGACAATACTACACCGACGAATCTTTCGAGGAAGACGACGACCCGACGGTGTTTTATGTGGAGATTAAGGAATGAATTTTTGTCTTTTTGGGAATAATGTGTAACTTTGCTGCCGTAAACCCTAATTTTCATTCATCAATTAAAACACAGCAACATGACTACCAAACGAATCATCTCGCAAAGGGCAGCCGATGCTGCCAGATTTTTTGACGATGTGTTTGCTTTTCCAAAAATAATGCTTACCTTTGCAGCCTTAACCTTTATAATTTAGCCATGAAAGCATTCAAGGATTTTGACATCTCGGACTTCAAGGATATGGGAAGTCTGTCCAAACAGGAAAACGCCACTTCGCATCGCCCTTTTTTTGGTTTCAACAAGTTGAAAAAAGGGGCAAGCAGCGAACCGTATGCCAAGCATCCCGTTTCAAAACTTGCTGACATGCTATGAGATACAAGAAGGAGTATGGCCACAAGGCAAAGGCCATCATTACGGAAGCATATATCTTCTCTAATTTCAAGGCGGGCGAATTGCCGAAATGGAAGTTTTATACCCCTGTTGCAGCTTGGGACACTGGTGCCGAGCATTCGTCCATTTCCTCAGAAGTCGTCGAAGCCCTTCAACTGAAGCCCAAAGGACGCACTGAAGTGATGGTTTTTGGCGGCGTTCAGGAAGTCGATATCTATGAAGTTTCGATAGGTCTGCCCAATGGCCAACTTTATCACGATGTAGAGGTTTTCGGTGCCGACCTCGACGAATATGCGCTTCTCCTCGGCATGGACATCATCACCGAAACGGACTTCCTCCTCACCAACGCCGACGGCAAGACCGTCTTCCAGTTCCGCACACCTGCCGAAGGCGGCTTGGAGCTTTGAACCGACAATCATTGAATCATTTTAACCACAAACAAAAACAAACAACGATGACCAACATCTACAAAAACCCCATGCCGGCCACCGCTGCCAAGATTCTCCCCAACTCTCAACGAAGGGGGAGGGTAAACGCTTGTAAATCAGGTGTTTACAAAACACTCAATTCCCTGAAAACCAGAACGAAACGCGCCAAGACGCTGCTGATGCTCTTGCTGCTCGGGCTGATGATTACGCCCAACGCCATCGCCCAAAGCACCTTCGGCGGCGGAAGCGGCACCGAAACCGACCCGTACATCATCACTACTGTGGCGCACATGCAAGAATTGGCCAACATTGTGAACAGTGGAACTTCCAGCTACTATGGCCCCATCTACTATGGCGATTATTTCCGCTTGGATGCCGATCTCGATTTCAGCGGCGTGACCAGCTATAAAGGCATTGGCATCGAAGACTCAAGTTCCCCCTCTGGCTATTGGGAATTTGGTGGTTTCTTTGATGGCAACGGACACGTCGTCCGCAATCTGAACATTAGCAGCTCTTTTAGTTGCAAAGGTCTGTTCGGTGTGATCAGCGCCGGTGCTGTGGTGAAGAATCTTACCCTCGTCAGCAGCAGCATAACCGGACAGTATTATGTCGGCGGCATCGTAGGTTATATGAATGGTAATGTTGCTTATACCGACCGTGGTGTGCGCAACTGCAAGGTGGCCGACGATGTGACCGTTACCGGACAAAACAATGTCGGCGGCATCGTGGGACGCACTTCAGGCAAGAGTGATGTGATTGATTGCGCATTCTTTGGCACAGTGACCGGCAATAGTTGGGTCGGTGCCATCACAGGCCATTCCTGGGTTCACAATGTTTATACTAACTATGGCAATACTAACGTGAACCCCGGCCAACATAGCCAAAACTGCTACATCGGAGGTAATTGCACGAAAGGCGCTGTTGGCACGGATGGCACGGATGGGACGGATGAACTCACCACCGCCCAGCATGTCTTCACCATCGTTTACAGCGAATATATCAGTGGAAACATCGGCTCTGACAGTTCGCCCAAGGTGTCATGCAATGGCAAGAACTACTATCTGGGTGGCAGCACCGTTGCTGTGTTGCTCTCCTATTCAGGACCTGCCCCCACGGGCTATGTGATGAAGCCGCAATATGCCGTTGAGGGTGGCACAGTGACGCAAACAGGTGTTTACATCAGTGGATCCGTTGTGGTGTATGACGATGATATATATACTATTGTGTTTCCTTCACAAGCCGATGCTGTTATCACTGTGGCATCCACAGAACAGAAGCGCGACATAGGATATGAGCCGTGGGTAAGCATCAGTATTGCCCCACAGCAATTTACAGGCAGCAGTCTTTATCCGGTAGTCACCATCACCGACAATAAGAGCGGCACACCCGTCACGCTTCAGGAGAATATCGATTATAAGATAACGGACGTTTTTGGGTTTCCTAATCCCTCGTTTGATATAGTAGGCAATCACGATGTCTATATTGTTGGCATAGGCGATTTCGGCGGTCGCGCCACGGCGGTGTTCAACATCTACGACCCCATCTACGACCCCAGTTTCAGTGAAGGCAGTGGCATAGAGACCGACCCCTACATCATTCGCACCACCGACGACATGGATATCATTGCCAACAAAGTGTATGGAGGAAACGACTTGAACGGCTGTCACTTCAAACTGGTTTCCAACCTCGACTACACAGGCAAGACATACAACGTAATAGGAAACGAGAACAAAGTATTCCGAGGCAACTTCGATGGCAATGGACGCACCATCAGCAATGTCACTTCCATGTCGTATTCAGGTGACAACGTCGGTCTCTTTGGCTGGTTAGGCGAAGGCGCGGTAGTGCAGAACGTCCATCTGTGCAGTAGTAATTTAGATCTGCCTATGAGAAGTCGTGTGGGTGGTATCGTCGGATACAATCAGGGAGGTACAGTGGCACATTGCACAGTAGCAGACGATGTCACCATAAACAGTTTTGATCAGGTAGGCGGTATTGTGGGTTACTGTTTGGGAGGTACAATAAAAGCATGTGTCAACAAGGCCAATGTAACAGGTTTGTTTAGCGATGTTGGAGGTATTGCCGGTTATGTGCGCACTGCCACCGACATCAACAACAATCTGAACTTTGGCGAGATAGTTTCTACAAATGAAAGTGCATACGTCGGGGGAATAACAGGAGAAAATTACAACAGCACAATGCAGAACAACTACTACGCCGGCTCGTGCACCACGGGCGGCATCCAAGGTAGCGACGCGGCTGGGCAGGCGATGAAAGGCTGGATAGTGAGCAACGACGAAGATGTTTTTGCCCAGATGTTTCCCATCGATGATGAGACTGGACGATTAGTCGGCATCACTTACGACGGCATCCGCTATGTGGGTGCCGGCGAGACAACGAAGCTGCTCATAGAGAAAGCGGAAGGCGCACCCGAAGGCATCATTGCCGCAAGCGCGGGCGTACTGAAGCCTTTGGACGAGGAATTTTATGAAATGAATAATGACGTGTTCTACCTGCTCACCATGCCCACCGAGGGAGGGAATGTCAACCTCACGATAGCGGAAGGTGTCGGCCTCACCGTGGCAGGCTACGACGAAAGCGCCAAAGCGGGCTGGAAGCTTATCGCCTCGCCCGTGGTCTGCGATGTGGCCGCCGCAACGGTGAGCAACATCTTCAGCGCGCCGCAATACGACCTCTACCGTTTCAACCAAAGTGTGGATTTGGAATGGGAAAACTACAAGCAAGTAGGCGAACACTACCATTTCGACCTTGAAAACGGCAGGGGCTACCTTTACGCCACCAAGGAGGAGCAGACTTTGGTGTTCAGAGGCACTTACAACACGAGCACCGAACCTGTCGAAGTGCCGCTTGTCTATGACGCCAACGCCGAGTTTGCCGGCTGGAATCTCGTGGGCAACCCCTTCCCTGTGGAAGCCTACGCCAACAAGAGTTACTATACCATGAACGCCGACGGCACCAACATCGAGCCGATAGCGGTTTCCACCTCGACGGCCATTCCCACCTGCACTGGCGTGATGGTGAAAGCCGACGACGTGGACGAGAGCATCATCTTCAGCCGAACCGCGCCTGATGCTGGGGGAAGCCAAGGGAGCATTATAGTTGAGGTCGTTGAGCCTGTCGAAACGCCGTCATCAAGGGTCGGCCCTTCGACAAGCTCAGGGGTCTTAATCCACGACAAGGCCATCGTCAGTTTCAACGGCGGCGACCAATTGGGCAAATTCGTGTTCAACAAGGACAACGCAAAATTGTATATCCCGCAGAATGGGAAGGATTATGCGATTGCTGTCGCCGAAACCATAGGCGAAATGCCCGTCAACTTCAAGGCCGCGAAGGACGGCGAATACACGCTCCGCGTGAACATGGAAGGCTTGGATTTGGATTACCTGCACCTCATAGACAACCTGACCGGCGCAGATGTGGACCTCGTCCCCCTTTGCAAAGGGGGTCGGGGGGATTCAACCTCCGCTACCTACACCTTCACCGCCAAAACCACCGACTACGCCTCACGTTTCAAACTGGTATTCAGTACAAACGACGCTTCGACAGGCTCAGCGTCCGATGCGCCGTTTGCCTACATCAGCGACGGCAACATCATCATCACGGCGGACGCAAGCGATGCTACGTTACAGGTGATTGACATGATGGGGCGCGTCATCGTTTCGCACAACGGACACACGCGGTGTGTTTCCACGGTGGGAATGACGGCAGGTGTGTATGTCTTTCGGCTGATTGACGGGGATTCCGTCAGGACGCAGAAAATCGTCATCGATTAATTCCGGCATCCGCCGGTTTTCCCGATGTTTCGCATCGGGCTATGGTAATTCGATTCAACAAAAAAATCCGCCAAATGGTTTGGCGGATTTTTTTCATTTGAACAATCGCATTATCAATGCAGCGACTTGATATACTCGTCAATGGCTTTCGCGGACTTCTTGCCAGCGCCCATGGCGAGGATGACCGTGGCGGCACCGCTCACGGCATCGCCACCGGCGAAGATGCCCGGACGTGAGGTCGTGCCCACTTCATCAGCCACGATGCAGCCCTTACGGTTGAGGTCGAGGTTGCGGGTCGTGCTGCCGATCAGCGGGTTCGGCGAAGTGCCGAGGGCCATGATAATCATGTCGACGTCGAGGATGAACTCCGAATCCTTAATCGGAACAGGGCTACGACGGCCCGAAGCATCAGGCTCGCCCAGTTCGCACTTCACGCACTTGAAGCCTTTCACCCAGCCGTTCTCGTCGCCAAGCACCTCGACGGGAGCCGTCAGCAGGTCGAAGATGACGCCTTCTTCCTTGGCGTGGTGCACCTCCTCCACTCTCGCAGGCAACTCGGCCTCGGAGCGACGGTAGACGATATGCACCTCAGCGCCAAGACGCAAGGCGGTACGCGCAGCGTCCATAGCCACATTGCCGCCACCAACCACCGCGACTTTCTTACCGACGAAGTTCGGGGTCTCATAGCCTTCCTTGTAGGCGAAGAGCAGGTTGTTTCTTGTAAGGAATTCGTTGGCTGAAACCACACCGCAGAGGTTTTCGCCCGGCACGTTGAGCATCATCGGGAAGCCCGCGCCAGAGCCTACGAAGACAGCCTCGAAGCCCTCGCGGTGCATCAGTTCGTCGATGGTGATGGTACGTCCGACGACCACGTCCTTCTCGAACTTGGCACCCAGTTTGCGCACGCTCTCCACCTCTTTCTTAACAACGGTGTCCTTAGGCAAACGGAACGACGGGATACCATACATCAACACGCCGCCCATCTCGTGCAAAGCCTCGAAGATGGTGACATCATAACCCATTGAGAGCAAATCCTTGGCACAGGTCAGGCCAGAAGGACCGCTACCGATGATGGCCACCTTGTGACCATTCGGGATGCTTTGGCTGCTGAAATGCAGGTCGTGCTCGATGGCATAATCGCCGACGAAACGCTCCAGCTTGCCGATGGCGATAGGCTCGAACTTCTTGCCCATCACGCAACTGCCTTCGCACTGGCTTTCCTGCGGGCACACACGACCGCACACGGCGGGCAGTGCCGAGTCGCAGCTGATGACGCCAGCAGCACCCTCGAAGTCACCTTGGGCCACACGGGCGATAAAATCAGGAATATCCACGTTCACAGGACAATGCTCCACGCATTGCGGGTTTTTGCAATGCAGGCAACGTTGGGCCTCCATGATGGCCATTTCGGCAGAATAACCCAAACAAACCTCGTCAAAGTTGTGAGCGCGGATTTCGGGTTTCTGTTCTGGGCAAGGCACGCGCTTTTTCTTGTCAAAGGTCTCCTCAGAGATGCCGCCGATATGGCACTTGTGGCCTTCGGCCTTCTCCTCGGCCTCCAACTGCTTGCGTGTCACCACGTTATTGTACATCATCTGGCGTTTCATGGCTTCGTCGAAATCAACGTCTTTGCCCAAGAACTCAGGACCGTCGATGCAGGTGAACTTGGTCTTGCCGCCGATGCTCACACGGCAGGCGCCGCACATGCCAGTGCCGTCGACCATGATCGAGTTGAGCGACACTGTGCAGCGGATGCCCAATTCCTCGCAGGTCTTAGTGGCAAATTTCATCATGATCATCGGACCGATGGCCACGGCTTCGTCATACTTCTTGCCACTGGCCACGAGTTGGCGCAACACATCGGTAACCAAGCCTTTACGACCGGTTGAGCCGTCGTCGGAAGTGACATACAAGTTACTGACCTCAGCCAATTCTTTTTCAAAAATCAGCAAGTCCTTGGTACGTGCACCAATGATGCAGTCGGCAGTGGCACCGTGGTCGTTCAACCACTTCACTTGGGGATAAATCGGGGCGATGCCCACGCCGCCGCCGATGAACACGAAACTGCGCTTGCGCAATTCCTCAGCCGTCATCGTGGCAAACTCGGAGGGCTTGCCCAAGGGGCCGACGATGTCAGCAAAGCGGTCGCCTTCCTTGTACTCGGCCATCTTGCGTGTGGATTCACCAATCGCCTTGAACACGATGGTCACCGTTCCACGGACACGATGGTAGTCACTGATAGTCAAAGGAATGCGTTCGGAATTTTCTTCCATTTTCACAATCAGGAACTGTCCTGGAAGAGCCGAATGTGCGATACGAGGCGCAACGACTTCCATCAGGTAAGTCTCGGCTGCGAATGTTTCTTTGTGTAAAATCTCAAACATAATATAAGGATAATGAGTTAGTTTTTCAGGAAATTTATTCCGCAAAAATAGGAAAAACAATAACAAAAACACAAAAAAAATACAAACAAAACAATATTGATTGCAAAGGATAGAAAAAAGGCGGCACCCGAAGGCACCGCCTCATAAAGTCAGGAATGAATGGCTTCAATTATTCCTTCTCATTTTTCTTGGCCACAGTGTTATTTCACAACCACCTTCTGCACCTTCGTGTTGTCGCCGTTCACAAGGCGGAGCATGTAGACACCGGCGGCGGCATCCACATTCACGCTGGTGCTGCCGTTGATGGTCTTGCTGCTCACGATGCGACCCTTCACATCAATCACCTGCAGCGTGGCTTCACCCTCGTTGTTGATGATGAAGCTGCCGTTGCTGAAGAAGGCGAAGTTGTCGTCGTTGCTGTTGTTGCCAGTGGCAAACACCAGTTTGAAGCGGTTGGCATAGTCGGTCGTCTGGACGTTGAAGGTGTAGCTCGGGGTCTGGAGCAGGTCGACATCGGCACCGGTCATGTTGTCGATGAGGTGCAGATAGCTGAAACTCACTTCCTCGGCATTGGCGCTGAAGGTGTAGGTGCCGCTCTTCTCGGCCTTGAAGCTGACAGGCATTTCACCCATTTCTTCGGCGTTGACCACAGCGTAGTCTTTACCTTCCATCGGGATGTAAACCTTGGTGTGGTTCGGGTTGAGCTGGAACTTGGGCAACTGGCGGCCTTTGCCGAAGTGGACGATGGCGCGGTCAACAATGCCAGTCGTTGAGCTTGTCGAAACGCGGCCTTGGCTGAGGTTGAGGGCGAGATGTGCGCTCTTGGCAGGCTCTATAGTGCTGAAGGTCAGCGTCTCGCCTTCTTCTTCAGCGACGACGAAAATGCCTTCCATAGCCTCAATACTATTGCCCGTGGTAGCTTGCACTTCTGTGCCTGCGTCGTTCAAAGTATAGTACGGTCTCTCGGGGAGGTAAGCTACATCCGCGAACGGGTTGCCCACAAGGTTCCAACCGGCCCAAACAGCATTTCCATCGTACTCAAGGACAATGGTTTCTTCAGTGCTGGTGAGCGGCACACCCGAGAAGATAAGATCGACAGTCTCATGATTGGAATACAGGTAGCCTCTGCCAAGTTCCAGATCGAAATTATCGGCTTTGTAGTTCTCCCATTCCTCTCTAACGGCGCTCTGGTTGAAGCGGTAGAGGTCGAAGTCTTCGTCGTTGATGCTAATCATATTGCCCACATTCCCAGGATTGATTTGGCCGACGGGCGAAGCGATGAGGTTCCAGCCACCGTCGTCAGTTGGATCCTCTGGTGTGTCGTCACCTGTGCGAGCGAAGATTTTCTTGGTGAAGGTAGGCGACGAAATTTCAACATTGTCAACAAAGATGGCACCGTTGCCGCGGTTGGCATTGGCAAAGAATTGCAGAATGATGGACTCACCGGCATAGTTGGCCAAGGAGATGGTAGCAGGTGTGAACTCACCAGGATTGGTATGAGATGAACCGCTGCCTTTGTCATAGGAAGCCAGCTCGGTAAATGTTGTTCCGTTATCTGTTGAAACCTTGACTGCAAATGCGCCACAGCTTGCATTGTGGGCATAATCAAATGTGAGTTGGTAAGCTCCATCAGCAGGCAAAACGATGGTAGGCGTATTGATAAGAGCCGTGCCGTTTTGTGCCCAGTAGTTCTCCATTTTAATCATCTTGTTATCGTTGACTGTGACCACACCCCAGATGCAATTTGGTGATGAGGATGAGTTACTGATGTAAGAAGTTGATGCACTGTTGTCCCAGCACATAGGCACCGTGTTGATCTCGAAGCCTTCAAAGTCTTCGCTCCACGGCAGCGTGGTGATATCCTCGCACAGGGTGGTGAATGCAGGCACGTTGACGACAGCAGTCTCATCACAGTCGGAAATGATGGTAAAGGTGCCAGCAGGATATGTGGTGGCAGCAGTCAGATCTTCGAGAAGGTAGCTGTCAACAGCATTCGCTGTCAGCACGGTTTCACCTTGCATGACGGTATAGGTGGCTTCGTCGCCATTATTGTTGGTCCAGCTAATGACAGCCGAGGTGGTGGTAATGCTTTCAGGAGCCACAGTCACTTCGCCAGCAGGGAAGCAGGAAGGAGCTTCGAGCACACGCAAGGTGTAGTCGTGGGCATGGCGGAAGTCGCCGCTGCTGCACGGGTCATGGGCGGCCTCCCAGTTGGTGGTGCCATTGCCATAGAAGTTGTTGAAATACTTATCAGCACCGTAGATACGCATGCGGTAGTCGCCAGTGGCTTGCGTGGCGGGGATGGTAATGGTAGCGTTGAGTGTGCCGTTGCCAGAAGAAGCTTTGCCTATGTAGAGAATATCGTTGTCTTCAAACGACATGCTGTTGTCAAGGTCAACCCAAATGACAAAGGTATAAGGAAAGCTGCCTGTTCCAGTAGTGATGGCGATGGTGGATTCAACACCAGCCTGGACGGCACCAATCATGGAAGTGTAGTCGCCATAATAAGGAGCAGAGGCGGGCAAACTGGCACTGCCGTCACCGTTGGTGACTACATAGTCACCCGTACCGAAAGATACGCCTGTGATACCATTGACATCATGGCTTGTCGGGTTAGGTGTGCAGTATCCAACGTGGAAGCTGAAGGGACTTGTCCAGTCGCTGTAGCCATCGGTGCCGCAGTTGGCGCGTACCCAAACATAATAATCACCTTCTGTCAGGTTAACGGCTTCGCCGAGATTAAATGTATTCCCGGTAGTGTTGTCAACGATGTTGTCAGCAGGATCAACAGTGTTGTCTTCTGAGTAAGCGATATCAAACGATTCAGCATTGCCTGCCCAAGTGACGACGGCGTTCTTGCCACCTCTAACAGTCAAGTTGGTGGGGGGCAAGCAAGCAGGAAGCTCGGTCACTTCAATGTTGTCAACGAAGACGTATCCAGTTTCGGTGTAAATGTCACGGATGGCTATATAACGGCCACTGCCGGTGTAGCTGTTGAACCACACGTTATATGTGCCAAAACTGGGGTAGCCAACAGTGATGTTAACTTCTTCAATCAGCGTGAAGGTTGAGAAATCGGCAGGATCGGTCATGATACCGATGCCCAGTTTTCCAGCGGTCACGGCCATATTGGCATAGCAAGCGTCGAAGGTGATCTGATACTGGTTCAAAGGATAGGCTTCGTCAACTTTAGGCAACACGGCTACCAAAGCAGGATTTTGGGAAGTGCCCATGCCCATGTGGAACGCAAGAACTTTGGTACTGGATGTGGTTGGAGCCATAACATTGATACCCGAGTAAGAGGTGTTTTCAACGATAGTGTTCCAGCAAACCGGCAGGTCAGGATCCTCAAAGCCGTAGTTATAAGGCAACGCCATGGCATTGCATTCGGTGTTGAAGATGGCGGGGCTGCTCCAAACGCTTACTTCATCTTCGTTGCAAATGGCACGGACATAAACATAATAAATGGTGGCAGGATCAAGATCCGTCAAGCTGTAAGGATTGGTTTCCGTACCAGCAACGGTAGGAGTTGTGGTATCGTCAGGTTCGACGGTGGCATCGTCGGTAACAAAGATGTCCCATGCTGTTTCCGAAGCACCGGCAGTCCAACTGATGGTGGCACCTGTAGTTGTTTCATTGGAAACCACTACGTTGGTCGGTTCAAGGCAAGTAGGTGCCTCTGTGAAAGTGATATCATCTATAAACACGTAGTAACTGTCCGAGCCTGTGTACTGAATAGCAACATATTTGACAGGAGCCATATAGTTAACCTTATATTGCTGATAGGTGGTCTTCAAACTGGTGACTTCTGCGTCCCATTGGAAACTGCTAACATCATTAGTGGTGGTTGAGTAACCAACCTTAAATGATTCTTCAGCATCGGGTCCTTTACGGTACCAGAATTCGACATGAACGCCATTCTCGGTACCGCTCAGTTCGGGCGAAATGAGATATTGCGGATCTGTTGTGCCGTAGTACGAACTGAAATAGTAGCATCCGTTACCTGTGTTTGCATACGTATTGCCACTTGCATTCAAATAACCATTGCTTATTTCGGTATCGACCTGTGACCAGCAGTCCATTGCACCTGCATCTTCGAAGCCGTAGGCGTAAGGAATGGCTATGCCAGTGCAACCAGAGAAGAAGCTGGTGCTGGCCCAACCGCTCTGTTCTTCGCCGCAGTCGGCCTGCACCTTGATGGTGTAAGTCGTGGCAGGCTCAATGTTCAAGGTATATGAGTTGTCGGTGATGGCGGTGATGGTGCCATTCACGTCGATGTTGAAGTTGGCAGCTTCTGATGTCCAACTTACCGTAGCGGTAGTTTCGCCTTCGGTGTAGTTAACGGCCAACTCAGTGGGTGTGGCGCAAGAGGAAACAGGAGTGAAGGTGAAGTCATCAAGGTAGAGTTCCCACCCATCATTATAATTATCCGTATCATACTTAATGGCTACACGAACAGTTCTTGCCGGCAATTCAGCTGTGTACTCTTCCCAACTTGTGGTGGTGGTAACCGTACTGCCATATGTGAAGCTACTTGGATTGGTAACAGTCTCGTCGGTGGTGTAACCAATCTGGAAGTGATCAAGATAATTGCTACTGCGAGCCTTGGCATAGAAAGACACATTGACACCCCTTGTACCACCAGAGAGGATGGGCGACATAAGGTACGCATCTGTTGAAGAGACAGTAGAAAAGTCGAATGTGAAACCATACGACCCCGTACGATAATTGGAGTTATTGATACCTGTAGAGGTATTGGATGCTGTTAAAGCCCACCCGTCAGTGGACAGGTTGTTGTTCTCGAAACCATACTCGTATGGTAAGGTTTGCTGAGCATTCATTGCCAACGGCGCGAATACGGCCATCAGCAGCAGAAGAAGTAGATGTTTACTTTTCATAATTGTAATAATTTGGTTAATAATCATATTATTTAATTTGTTAATACTCAACGATTTATACTTTTAGTTTTGTATAGTATGACCTACACCTAAACTTCAAAAGGCAAAAATAAGGTTTTTTATTTCATTAATCAAAATTTGTTGCATTAATTAAATAATAGGTGTAAAAAACACAAAAAAAGCCCCGCTTTCGCGAGGCTCTTCACTGTTATGTTTGCGTAAATTATTCTTCGTCCAAAGCCTTGGCTTCTTCGTTCATCTTGAGCTGCACATACATGGTCTTCAAGACGGACTTGACTTCCGGAGTGGGCTGGGTCTCGTAGGCTTGCTTCACGTAAGGAAGACCCGTGCGAATCAGCTCCTCAGCCTGACTGACCAGACTGTTGTACTGTTCGATTTCAGCCTTTGAGAAACCGGTGATTTCGTTGGCTTGGGCCTTCAGCTTGTTCGACATGGTGATGTACAAGGCACCAAGGTTGTAGATGGCATCGTAGTAGTTCGGGTTGATTTCGATGGCCTGCTCATAGTATTGGATGGCCTTCTCGCTGTCAAACACGTCTTTGTTGTTCTCGTCGCCGTAGATGGTACCGAGGACGAAGAGCAGTTGGGCGTTTTCGGGGTCGAGTTCGCGCAGCTTGTTGAGGTCTTCAACGGCTTCAACGCCCTTGCCTTCCTTCAGGTAGGCGTTCACCTTCTCAAGAATCAGGTTGGCATCGCCGGGGTTCTTCTCCAAGCCAGCGTTAATCATGGCCATAGCCTGTTCGCTGTTGCCCATGCCATTGTAGCAAGCGGCGAGGTGCTTGTAGACATCCACATTGTCGACGCCATTGTTCTTCAGATCAGTGAAGTAGTTGAGGGCGGTGGTGTAATCCTCGCTTCTCAGGGCTGAAGTGGCGGCGAAGTTCAACATGTCGTTGGCATCGCTGCTGCCGAGGCTCTTGGCGATGTCGTAAGCCTTCTTGAACATGGGAGCGGCTTCGGCAAACTTGCCCGTGTTGTAGTCGTCGGCACCTTTAGTATAATAGGAGTTCATGACTGAACCCACACGGGTGTAGATTTCCTGCTTGTTGTCCTCAAGGAAATCCTTGTTTTCCATGCACTTCATGAGCGATTCGTAGACGATTCCCAAAGCATCGGGAGCTTGAGCCATCAGGGCTTCGTCGCCGGATTGGATGACGTTCTGGTAGATGGCGGCGCGATACAACCAAGCTGTGGCCTGATCGTTGGGCTTCATGCCAAGGAATTGTTCGTGGTTGACGCACTTCTCGATGGAAGCCATAGCCTTTGCGTATTGGCCATTCTTGTTGTACATGAAGGCATCAGTTCTGTCTTTCTTTTGGGCCATCATCACATTAGCGGTGAGCAGGACGGCCAGCAAAATCATTACTTTTTTCATTTTTTCGTTTATTTAAAGTTTGACAATTTCTTTTGCTTTATTCTCTCTTACAATTATTGTTCCAAAGTGTTTTCTGTGGAATTTTCCTCATTGGGTGTGTCGGTCGTTTCGGTCGTTGTGTCGGTCGTTGAGCTTGTCGAAACGACTTCTTCGGCTTGGTTCGGCCCTTCGACAGGCTCAGGGACCGAAGCCTCAGGGACCTCAGCCGTTTCTTCCTCGTCCTCATGCTCGACCTTGGTGACGGCAGCGATTTCGTCGGTGCCGCGCAGGTCGATGAGTTTCACGCCTTGGGTGGCACGACCCATCACGCGCAACTTACTGACTGCCATTCTGATAACGATGCCCGACTTGTTGATAATCATCAGGTCTTCGTCGTCGGTCACGGCCTTGATGGCGATGAGGTCGCCCGTCTTGTCGGTGATGTTCAAGGTCTTCACGCCCTTCGCGCCACGATTGGTGATGCGGTAGTCGTCGATGTCGGAGCGTTTGCCGAAGCCTTTTTCCGAAACCACCAAAACGGTTTGTTCGGGATTGTCGATGCAAACCATACCGACCACCTCGTCCTGTTCGGAGGCTAAAGTAATGGCTTTCACGCCCGTAGCGGTGCGGCCCATCGGACGGACGGTCTGCTCGTTGAAGCGGACGGCCTTGCCCGAACGGACAGCCATCAGCACCTCGTCGTTGCCCGAAGTCAGGCAGGCTTCAAGCAGTTCGTCGTCCTCACGGATGTTGACCGCGATGATGCCGTTTTGACGGATGTTCTTATAAGCGGCCAAGTTGGTCTTCTTGATGATGCCCTTCTTGGTGCAGAGGATGATGTAATTGTTCTCCAAATATTCTTCATCGGTCATGCTCTTCACGTTGAGGTAGGCCATCACCTTGTTGTCCTTGTCTAACGGCAACAGGTTTTGGATGGCGCGACCCTTGCTGTTCTTGCCTTCCTCAGGAATCTCGAAAGCCCTGAGTTTGTAGCACTTACCTTGTTCGGTGAAGAACAGCAGATGGTTGTGGTTGGTGGCCGTGAAGATGTGCTCGATGAAGTCGGCATCGCGGGTGGCGGAGCCTTTCGAGCCTTTGCCTCCCCTACTCTGCACACGGTACTCGGTCAGCGGCGTGCGCTTGATGTAGCCGAGGTGCGAGATGGTGATGACCACGGCGTCGTCGGCGATGATGTCCTCCATGCGGAACTCACCAGCGGCAGGCATGATTTGGGTGCGGCGTGCGTCGCCATATTTTTCTTTGATGACTAACAGTTCGTCCTTGATGATTTGGAACTGCAATTCCTCATTTTGTAGAATATCGTGGAAATGTTTGATGCGTTCGTGGATTTCGTCCAACTCATCCATGATCTTCTTGATTTCGAGGCCGGCCAACTGACCGAGGCGGTAGGCCACGATGGCGCTGGCTTGCGGGTCGTCGAAGCCGAAACGGTCCATGATGGCTTGCTTGGCCTCAGGCGTGCCGCCCTTACAGGCGCGGATGGTGGCGATGATTTCGTCGACAATGTCGATGGCGCGGGCCAAGCCTTCCAAAATGTGGGCACGCTCCTCAGCTTTCTTCAACTCGAAACGGGTGCGGCGCAGGATGATTTCGTGACGATGCGCCACAAAATGCTCAATCAACTGCTTAAGGTTCAAGGTATAAGGACGGCCCTTCACCAAAGCCACGTTGTTCACGTTGAACGAACTCTGGAGCGGGGTCATCATGAACAACTTGTTCAGCACTACATCGGGGTTGGCGTCACGTTTCAGTTCGTACACCACGCGGATACCTTTTCTGTCTGACTCGTCGCGGATGTCGGCGAGGCCTTCCAGTTTCTTCTCGTTGACCAAATCAGCGGTCTTCTTGATCATCTCGGCCTTGTTCACCTGATAAGGCACCGAAGTGGCGATAATGCGTTCGTGGCCGTTGTGTTCCTCGAAGTGGGTCTCGCCACGAAGGACGATGCGTCCCCTACCCGTCTCAAATGCCTCGCGCACACCCTCGTAGCCGTAAATCACGCCGGCGGTCGGAAAATCGGGCGCCTTGATGTATTGCATCAATTCGGGGATGGTAATCTCGCGGTTGTCGATGTAGGCGATGATGCCGTCGATGCACTCGCTGAGGTTGTGCGGTGCCATGTTGGTGGCCATACCTACGGCGATGCCGTTGGTACCGTTGACGAGCAAAGTCGGAATCTGCGTAGGCAGCACGGTAGGTTCCTGAAGTGAGTCGTCGTAGTTGTTCTGGAAATCGACAGTGTCCTTGTCAAGGTCGTCAAGCATTTCCTCTGCAAACTTCTGCAAACGCGCCTCGGTGTAACGCATGGCGGCAGGGCTGTCGCCGTCCATCGAGCCGAAGTTGCCTTGTCCATCGACAAGCGGATAGCGCAAGGACCACCATTGGGCCATGCGCACCATGGCATCATAAACTGACGAGTCGCCATGCGGGTGATACTTACCAAGCACGTCGCCGACGATACGGGCCGATTTCTTGTAGCCGCTCCTCGAAGTGATGCCCGATTCCTTCATTCCGAACAACACGCGGCGATGCACGGGCTTGAGGCCGTCGCGCACGTCCGGCAAGGCACGCGAAATGATGACCGACATCGAATAGTCGATGTAAGCCGACTTCATTTGGTTCTCAAGGTTGACCTTGATGATTTTTTCTCCCGAGTTCTCTGGGATGTTTTCTCCCTGATTTTCAGGAGTATTGATATTGTTTTCGTCCATTTTCCGGGTTTAGTTTTCGCTATTTGAATTAAGTGTGCAAAAATAGGGAAAATTTCGATTGAATTTGCAATAAAAGGTGGATTTTGTTCATTTTTCAAGAATCTTGTTTTGGCTATGGCGCGGCGCGGTTTTTGTTTGTACCTTTGCAACCCAAATCGATAGGAAGTGAAGGAGTTTTGAGTTTTATTTTAATTATTGAATATCAATTTGTTATAAAAATATGGATGCAAAATTTTCCCCTCGGGTTCGTGCCATTTTGTCACTCAGCCATCAGGAAGCGAAGCGTTTGGGCAATGCTTATGTCGGGTTGGAGCACCTTTTTTTAGGGATGTTGAAGGAAGGCGGCAGCAACGCCATCAAAATGTTGGAGAACCTGAACCTTAATCTTGAAATCTTCACAAAGAAACTGGAGGCTTCGGTCAGGACGAGCAACCCCAACCCCACCAGCAACCTCGCCCTACCCCTCACCAAGCAGGCCGAGCGCGTGCTGAAGTTTACCTATATCATCGCCAAGGAATTCCGTTCGGAAATCGTCCGTTCGGAACATCTCATGCTCGCCATCCTGCACGAGAAGAACAACATCATCTCGCAAAACCTTGAGTTTGAGGGCATCAACTATGACAACTTCAAGCAGGAACTGATTCGTTACAACCAAGCCATGGGTAACGAACTGCCCAACGAAAGCACCGAAGCGAGCATGGCAGAGAATATTTTTGAGGAGGAAGACGAAGGTGACCTGATGGACGACATCCGTCCGCAACAGCAGAAGCCCAAGAAAAACCAAAACACAAAGAGCAAGACCCCCGTTTTGGACAACTTTGGCCGTGACCTCACCAAGGCCGCCGAGGAAAACCGCCTCGACCCCATCGTGGGCCGCGAGCGCGAGCTGGAACGCATCGCGCAAATCCTCAGCCGCCGCAAGAAAAACAACCCCATCCTAATTGGCGAGCCTGGCGTGGGCAAGTCAGCCATCGCTGAAGGTTTGGCCATCCGCATCATGCAACACCGCGTACCGCGCACCTTATTTAATAAACGCCTCGTCATGCTCGACATTGGCTCCATCGTGGCCGGCACCAAATACCGCGGCCAGTTCGAGGAACGCATCAAAGCCATCCTCAATGAGTTGGAGAACAACCGCGACATCATCCTTTTCGTCGACGAAATCCACACCATGGTCGGGGCGGGCAACGCCAACGGCTCATTGGACGCCAGCAACATGTTCAAGCCCGCCTTGGCGCGGGGCGAGTTGCAGTGCATCGGCTCCACCACCTTGGACGAATACCGCCAGTATATTGAGAAAGACGGTGCTTTGGAACGCCGTTTCCAGAAGATTCTCGTCGAGCCGACCACGCCCGAGGAAACCGTCGAAATCCTGAACAACATCAAACCAAGATACGAGGACCATCATTTGGTGAACTACACGCCTGAGGCCATCGAAGCCTGCGTGAAACTCACCGACCGCTACCTCACCGACCGTCACCTGCCCGACAAGGCCATCGATGCCTTGGACGAGGCTGGAGCGCGCGTCCACATCAAGAACATTGACGTGCCTGCCGAAATCACTGAGTTGGAAAACCGCCTTGAGGAAGTGCGCAAGGACAAAAAGGCAGCCGTCAGCGAACAGAAGTTTGAAGAGGCGGGCATGTACCGCAACGAAGAGGTGAAAATCCTTGACCGCCTCGATGCCGCCAAGAAAATATGGGAAGACCGCACCATCAACCACCGCGAAACCGTGACCGAACAGAATGTGGCTGAGGTGGTGGCCATGATGACGGGTGTGCCCGTGCAGCGCATCGCCAAAAACGAAGGCGACCGCCTGATGAACATGGAAAGCGAGTTGGCGGGTACGGTTATCGGTCAGGACGAGGCCATCAAGAAGGTGACCAAAGCCATCCGCCGCAACCGCGCCGGTCTGAAAGACCCGAACAAGCCCATCGGTTCATTTATTTTCCTCGGCCCCACGGGTGTTGGCAAGACCTATTTAGCCAAGGTGTTGGCCAAGTATCTCTTTGATTCTGAGGATGCTCTGATTCGTATTGACATGAGCGAATACATGGAGAAATTTGCCGTTTCGCGCCTCGTGGGTGCGCCTCCCGGCTATGTGGGCTACGAAGAAGGTGGCCAACTCACCGAGAAAGTGCGCCGCAAGCCCTACTCCATCATCCTTTTGGACGAAATCGAGAAGGCCCACCCCGACGTGTTTAACCTGCTCCTGCAAGTCCTCGATGATGGTCTGCTGACCGATAGCCTTGGCCGCAGAGTCGACTTCAAGAACACCATCATCATCATGACCTCCAACATCGGCTCGCGACAACTGAAGGACTTCGGTCAAGGTGTAGGTTTTGGCACGCAGGCCAAACTCAACGCGAAAAACGAATACTCGCAGAGCGTCATCGACAATGCCCTGAAACGCACT